>Ga0308164_10000357_pt1 | contig 87769 bp, 74 predicted proteins | sample PhyTR2_FD_201031 | JGI IMG/M metagenome (GOLD analysis project Ga0308164, IMG submission 201031) | Phyllosphere microbial communities from UC Gill Tract Community Farm, Albany, California, United States - DLSLT.R2 | ecosystem: Host-associated > Plants > Phyllosphere > Unclassified | place: USA... | reverse complement strand
CGTTGGCCGGCGGATGGAAATCGTCGCCTTCGATCAGCCGCAGGCCCAGGTGCTCGGCCAGCGCCTGGCCGAGGGTGGACTTGCCGCAGCCCGAGACGCCCATGACGACGAGCCGGCAGGGCTGGGAAGCGGTGGAGGTGGCGGAGGCGGTTGACGCGGAAGTGGCGGGGGACGTGGCGTGGTGGGGCATGGGGTGGCAGGCGTCGGTGGCGGGTGGTATCGGATGGCGGCTGACTCGTGAGACCGTCTTTGTACTGCGTCGGGAAGCGATGGCGTGGCCGATTTTCCGCAGGTGATGGACGACGGACAAGCCCGCTGCCTCCCGGCGACCGCGCCCGCCGTCGAGTCCCAACCCTCCACAGGTGCCACCGCCATGAAGAATCCGCTCCCCCTCCTCCGTCCGGCCGCCCTCGCCCTGGCCGCCACCCTGCTCGTCGCCTGCGCCTCCACGCCCCGCCCGGAGGCGCAATGGGTCGATCCCGCGCTGGGCGCGCAATCCCGCCTGCTCCAGGGCCAGAAGGTGCTGGTGGCCTGCGACGCCTACGACGCGGCGGTGCGGCAGATCTGCCAGGACGCCCTGTTCCGCGAGGTGCTGGCCAAGGGCGCGCAGCCGGTCGTGCTGCCCGCCGGCGCCACCTTCATGACCGATCGCGAGCTCGACGGCCAGCTGGTCGGCAGCGCCGCCGGCCTGGGTGCCCGGGCGGTGATCGTGCTGGCGCTGACGCCGGCCACCGCCAGCGCCGGCTCGGGCGTGTCGCTGGGCATCGGCGGCTTCAGCTTCGGCCGTGGCGGTGGTGGCGGCATCGGACTGGGCGTGCCGATCGGTGGCTCGCAGGTCAGCACCGGCTTCTCGGCCAACGGGCGCGTCACCGACGCGCGCACCGGACGGCTGGTCTGGACCACCAGCTTCGTGGCCACGCCCTCGCAGGACCTGCGCGCGCAGTCCGGCGCATTGGCGAAATCGGTGATCGACGCGGCGCAGGCGGCCGGGCTGTTCTGACGCACCGGCCCGGCGCGGCCTCCGGCCGCCTCAGAACAGCTTGCCCTGCCCCGCCACCCCCGGCGGCCGGAAGGCCGCCAGGTCCAGCACCAGGCGCTCGCGGTCGAAGCCGATGCGCCGCGTCGCCTTCTCGAAGCGCTGGCGGATCAGATCGGCCCACACCCCGCTGCCCTTCATGCGGGTGGCGAAGTCGGCGTCGTAGTCCTTGCCGCCGCGCATGTCCTGGATGCGCGCCATCACGCGCTCGGCGCGCTGCGGGTGGTGCAGCTCCAGCCATTGCCGGAACAGCGGCGCCACCTCCCATGGCAGGCGCAGCACGGTGTAGAAGGCGCTGCGCGCGCCGGCGTCCCAGGCGGCTTCGAGCACCTGCTCCATGTCCTCGGTCACGAACGGGATCTGCGGCGCCACGCTGACGCCCACCGGCACGCCGGCCTCGGCCAGGGCGCGGATGGTGCGCAGGCGGCGATGCGGCGCCGCCGCGCGGGGCTCCAGCGAGCGCGCCAGGCGGGCATCGAGCGTGGTGACGCTGACATAGACGGCGGCCAGCCGCTTGGCCGCCATCGGCGCCAGGATGTCGAGGTCGCGCTCGACCGCGCTCGACTTGGTGACGATGCCGAATGGATGGCGCGCCTCCTCCAGCACCTCGAGGATGGCGCGCGTGAGCCGCAGCTCGCGCTCGATCGGCTGGTAGCAGTCGGTGGCGGTGCCGATGGCGATCTGGCTCGGCCGGTAGCCCTTGCGGCCGAGTTCGGCGCGCAGCACGTCGGCGATGTTGCGCTTGGCGATCAGCCGGGTCTCGAAGTCCAGGCCCGGCGACAGGCCGAGGTAGCTGTGCGTCGGCCGGGCGAAGCAGTAGATGCAGCCATGCTCGCAACCGCGATAGGGATTGAGCGAGCAGTCGAAGGGGATGTCGGGCGAATCGTTGCGGCCGAGCGCCGATCTGGCGTCCTCGAAGCGCACCTCGGTCGCCGGCGGTGGCGGCGCGTCGGTCACGCCCTCCTCCAGCGTGCCCCACCCATCGTCGAAGGCGGCGCGCTCGTCGCGCTCGAAGCGATGCGCCAGGCGGGTCGCGGCGCCGCGGCCCTTGAGCGTTTGCATCGGAATGAAGGTGTCGGCCATGGAACTGTGGTTATACACAGTATTTGACTCATTCATGAGGCATATGGTCCTGGCGACAGCCATTCGGGACATGCAGAAGTCAGACGATCGACTTCGTCCGACACGCCAAAGCGCACGCATTCACCGAAGCGATTACACGCATGCGTTCCAATGGTCTGGAAAAGAAGCTGCCGGAATGGTCCGGCACGGATCGAGGAAACCCACCCGTGCACAACGAACAATCGCGCCTGAGCGAGCAGGACGTCTGGCTATTTCGCGAGGGTCGGCATGCCCGGCTCCATGAATCCATGGGCTGCCAGCTGCACGAGGGAGGCGGCGCCTCCTTCGCCGTCTGGGCCCCCAATGCCTGGGCCGTCTCGGTGATCGCCGACTGGAACCACTGGGACGACCAGGCCACGCGCCTGACGCTGCGCGAGGACGGCAGCGGCATCTGGGAGGGCCATGTGCCCGAGGCCACGCATGGCGCGGTCTACAAGTACCGGATCTTCTCGACCCAGAACGGCTACGTGGTCGACAAGGCCGATCCCTTCGCCTTCTATGCCGAGCCGGCGCCCGCCACGGGCTCGCGCGTCTGGTCGCTCGAGCACGAGTGGAACGACGCCGAATGGATGGCCGGACGCGGCCCGAAGAACGCGCTCGACGCGCCGATGTCGATCTACGAGCTGCATGCCGGTTCGTGGCAGCGGCAGGACGGCCAGATGCTCGGCTGGGCCGAACTGGGCGAACGCCTGGCCGACTACGTGGTCGAGATGGGCTTCACGCACGTCGAGCTGATGCCGGTGACCGAGCATCCGTTCTATGGCTCGTGGGGCTACCAGACCACCGGCTACTTCGCGCCGACCTCGCGCTATGGCACGCCGCAGGACTTCATGGCCTTCGTCGACCACATGCACCAGCGCGGCATCGGCGTGCTGCTCGACTGGGTGCCCTCGCATTTCCCGACCGACCAGCACGGCCTGGGCTACTTCGACGGCACGCACCTGTTCGAGCATGCCGATCCGCGCCAGGGCTTCCACCCGGAATGGAGCTCGAGCATCTTCAACTACGGCCGCAACGAGGTCCGCAGCTTCCTGATCTCGTCGGGCCTGTTCTGGCTGGAGAAATACCACCTCGACGGCCTGCGCGTCGATGCCGTCGCCTCCATGCTCTACCTCGACTACGCGCGCAAGCATGGCGAGTGGATCCCCAACAAGTACGGCGGCCGCGAGAACCTGGAGGCCATCGAGTTCCTGCAGGACCTCAACCGCGCGATCTATCGCGAGCATCCCGACACCGTCTCCATCGCCGAGGAATCGACCGCCTGGCCGATGGTCTCGCGCCCGACCGAGATGGGCGGGCTGGGCTTCGGCATGAAGTGGAACATGGGCTGGATGCACGACACGCTCAAGTACTTCTCGCGCGATCCGATGTTCCGCCGCCATCACCAGGGACAACTCACCTTCTCGATGGTCTATGCCTTCGACGAGAACTTCGTGCTGCCGCTCTCGCACGACGAGGTGGTGCATGGCAAGGGCTCGCTGATCAACAAGATGCCGGGCGATGCCTGGCAGCAGTTCGCCAACCTGCGCGCGCTGTTCGGCCTGATGTGGGGCCACCCCGGCAAGAAACTGCTGTTCATGGGTGGCGAGTTCGGCCAGCGACGCGAATGGACGCACGATGGCGAGCTCGAGTGGTGGGCCACCGGCGATGCCAAGCACGCCGGCCTGCAGCGCTTCGTGCGCGACCTCAACCGGCTCTACCGCGAGGTCCCGGCCCTGCACCAGGTCGACTTCTCGGCCGAGGGTTTCGAGTGGATCAGCGCCGACGACAGCGAGCACAGCGTGATCGCCTTCCTGCGCAAGCCCCGCGCCGGCGAAGGCGGCGCGCCGGCCCTGGTGGTCTGCAACCTGACGCCATTGCCGCGCGTCAACTACGTCCTGGGCGTGCCGCAGGGCGGCGTCTGGGCCGAACGGCTCAACAGCGACGCCACCGTCTATGGCGGCGCCGGCTGGGGCAACCTGGGCGACGTCACGGCGGCGCCGCTGCCCGCGCACGGCCGGCCCTGCTCGCTGACGCTGACCCTGCCGCCGCTGTCGACCCTGATCCTCACCCCCGCCCAGTTCATCTGACGCACGACGACGCCATGTCCAAATCCGAATCCGCAAAGCCGGCGAAAGCCTCGAAGTCCGCCAAAGCAGCCAAGGACGCGACCAGCACCGCGCCGCCGGCCGCGAAGAAGTCCGCCAAGCGCGCCGCCGTCGTCGAGACGGTGGCGACGCCGCCGGTGCAGTCCAAGCTGATCGACGACACCGCGCACGCGCCGCTGTCCACGGCGCCGAAGGCCGCCGCCAAGACACCGCGCCCGTCGCGCGCCAAGAAGCCCAAGCCGGCCGACGTGATCGACGGCACCTTGGAGACGGGCGCCGATCCGGCACCCGGAGCCGACGCGGCATCCGCCGCCGAGACGGCGCCCTCGGTGTTCGCCGATGCCGCGACGGCGGTGACGCCGGTCACGGCATCGCCGATGGCCGGGACCGCGCCGACCCCGGCGCCCGGCACGCCGGCCGCACGCGCGCCCTCCTTCGCCGGCATGCCGCCCGACGGCCACGTGCGCGCCGTCATCGATGCCGTGCTGCCGGCCGTCGATGGCGGACGCTTCGCCGTCAAGCGCGTGGCGGGCGAGCGCTTCGACGTCACGGCGCACTGCTTCGCCGATGGCCACGACGTGCTGCGCGTGATCCTGCAATGGCGCGCCGAAGGCGCCGCCGAGGTCACCGAAGTGCCGATGACCCTGCTGAACAACGACATCTGGGAAGCCTCCTTCGTGCCGCCGGTGCCGGGCCGCTATGGCTACACGGTGGTGGCCTGGGTCGATGGCTTCGCCTCCTGGCGCCACGAACTGACGCGACGCGTCGACGAAGAGGACATCCGCATCGCCGCCCAGGTCGGCGCCATCGAACTGCTGGCCGCCGCCGGCCGCGCGACCGGCGCCGACGGCGACACGCTGACCCAGCGCGCGCGCGAACTGGAGCAGGCCGCCACCGACCGGTCGAAGGAAGGCATCGCCATCAAGGCACTGGCGCTCGACTCCGACACCGAGGCCCTGGCCGCGCGCTATCCCGACCGCCGCGCCGAGGCCCGCCATGCCGTCGAGCTGCCCCTGGTGGCCGACCGCGCGAAGGCCCGCTTCAGCAGCTGGTACGAGCTGTTCCCGCGCTCGGCCGGCGACACGCCCGGCGTGCACGGCACCTTCAAGGACGTCGAGAAGCGCCTGCCGGCGATCGCCCGCATGGGCTTCGACGTGCTGTACTTCCCGCCCATCCATCCGGTCGGCCGGGTGCAGCGCAAGGGCCGGAACAACGCCCTGGTGGCCGAGGCCGACGACGTCGGCAGCCCGTGGGCGATCGGCTCGACCGAAGGCGGCCACAAGTCGATCCTGCCGGCGCTGGGCACGCCCGAGGACTTCCGCCACCTGGTGGCGCAGGCCCGCGAGCTGGACATCGACATCGCGCTGGACATCGCCTTCCAGTGCGCGCCGGACCACCCCTATGTCACCGAGCATCCGGGCTGGTTCCGCTGGCGGCCGGATGGCAGCGTGCAGTACGCCGAGAACCCGCCCAAGAAGTACCAGGACATCTATCCGTTCAACTTCGAGTGCGAGGAATGGCGCGGCCTGTGGGCCGAGCTCAAGAGCGTGTTCGACCACTGGATCGGCGAGGGCGTGACGGTGTTCCGCGTCGACAACCCGCACACCAAGGCCTTCCCGTTCTGGGAATGGGTGATCACCGAGATCAAGCGCGAGCACCCGGAGATCATCTTCCTGGCCGAGGCCTTCACGCGGCCGAAGGTGATGCACCGGCTGGCCAAGCTGGGCTATTCCCAGTCCTACACCTACTACACCTGGCGCAACACCAAGGCCGAGCTGGAGGCGTACTTCACCGAGCTGTCGCAGGGCCCGGGCCACGACTACTTCCGCCCCAACGTCTGGCCCAACACGCCCGACATCCTGCACGAGCAGCTGCAGCAGGGCGACGCGGCGACCTACCGCTCGCGCCTGGTGCTGGCCGCCACGCTGGCGGCGAGCTATGGCATCTACGGCCCGGCCTACGAGCTGCTCGAGCACCTGCCGCGCCATGCCGGCAGCGAGGAATACCTCGACTCCGAGAAGTACCAGCTGCGCACCTGGGACCACGACCAGCCGAAGAGCCTCGCGCCCTTCATCGAGCGCGTCAACCGCATCCGCCACGACAACGAGGCCCTGCAGTCCAACGCCAGCCTGCGCTTCCTGGCGGTGGAGAACGACCAGCTGATCGCCTATGCCAAGGCCTCCGAGGACGGCCTGAACGTGATCGTCACGGTGGTCAACCTCGATCCGCACCACGCCCAGGAGGGCTGGGTCGGCCTGGAGCCCGGCTCGATCGACGTCGAGCCCGGCCAGCCGTGGCAGATGCACGATCTGCTGAGCGACCAGCGCTTCAACTGGAATGGCGACTGGCACTACGTGCGGCTCGACCCGCAGCGCGCCCCGGCGCATGTCTTCGTGGTGCGCCGCAAGTCGCGCGACGAGAACGACTTCGAATATTTCGTCTGATCCACGCGCCCCTTCACCTCCCCTGAGAAGTCTCCCGCCATGAATGCTCCCTTGCCCGGCCTGACGCTGGAAAACCCACAGATCGACACCAGCGACGACCCGCAGTGGTACCGCGACGCGGTCATCTACCAGCTCAACGTCAAGGCCTTCTTCGACACCAACAACGATGGCGTCGGCGACTTCAAGGGCGTCACGGCCAAGCTCGACTACGTGAAGGAGCTGGGCGTCAACACCATCTGGCTGATGCCCTTCTATCCCTCGCCGCTGCGCGACGACGGCTACGACATCTCGGAGTACGAGAACGTCAACCCGCAGTACGGGACCATCGAGGACTTCAAGGAGATGCTCGACGCCGCGCACCAGCGCGGACTGCGCGTGATCACCGAGCTGGTCATCAACCACACCTCCGACCAGCATCCCTGGTTCAAGGCCGCGCGCCGCGCCCCGGCCGGCTCGCCCGAGCGCAACTTCTACGTCTGGAGCGACACCGACCAGATCTACCAGGGCACGCGGATCATCTTCACCGACACCGAGACCTCCAACTGGACCTGGGACCCGGTGGCCAAGCAGTACTTCTGGCACCGCTTCTTCAGCCACCAGCCGGACCTGAACTTCGACAATCCGGCGGTGATGGAAGCCATCCTGAAGACGATGCGCTTCTGGCTCGACATGGGCGTCGACGGCTTCCGGCTCGATGCCATCCCCTACCTGGTGGAGCGCGACGGCACCAGCAACGAGAACCTGCCGGAGACCCACGACGTCATCAAGCGCCTGCGCGCGGCCATCGACGCCGAGTACAAGAACCGCTTCCTGCTGGCCGAGGCCAACATGTGGCCGGAGGACGTGCGCGAGTACTTCGGCAATGGCGACGAGTGCCACATGGCCTACCACTTCCCGCTGATGCCGCGCATGTACATGGCCATCGCGCAGGAGGACCGCGATCCGATCATCGAGATCCTGCAGCAGACGCCGGAGATCCCCGATGGCTGCCAGTGGGCCATCTTCCTGCGCAACCACGACGAGCTGACCCTGGAGATGGTGACCAGCCGCGAGCGCGACTACATGTACCGCATGTACGCCGCCGATCCGCGCGCGCGCATCAACCTGGGCATCCGCCGCCGCCTGGCGCCGCTGATGGAGAACGACACCGACCGCATCAAGCTGATGAACAGCATGCTGCTGTCGATGCCGGGCTCGCCCATCATCTACTACGGCGACGAGATCGGCATGGGCGACAACGTGTTCGTGGGCGACCGCAATGGCGTGCGCACGCCGATGCAGTGGAGCCCCGACCGCAACGCCGGCTTCTCGCGCGCCGATCCGCAGAGCCTGTACCTGCAGCCCATCATGGACGCCATGTACGGCTACGAAGCGCTCAACGTCGAGACGCAGTCGCGCGAAGCCAGCTCGCTGCTGAACTGGACCAAGCGCATGCTGGCCGTGCGCAAGACCAGCCGCGCCTTCGGCCGTGGCCAGCGGCGCTTCCTCAAGCCCGGCAACCGCAAGGTGCTGGCCTACATCAGCGAGCACGACAACGACCTGATCCTGTCGGTGTTCAACCTCTCGGGTTCGGCGCAGCCGGTGGAGCTCGACCTGTCGGCCTACAAGGGCCGGGTGCCGGTGGAGATGCTGGGCAAGACGGCCTTCCCGCCGGTGGGCGACCTGCCCTACCTGCTGACCATGCCCTCGCATGGCTTCTACTGGTTCCGCCTGTCGGCCGACGTCGCCATGCCGAGCTGGCACCAGGAGGGCGTGCCCCTGCAGGACCGCCCGGTGCTGGTGCTGTTCGATGGCTGGACCAGCTTCTTCCGCGAGCGCGTGATGCCCTGGCGCATCGGCATGGCCGAGCGCATGCGCCTGCAGCTGGAGACCGAGACCCTGCCGCGCCACGTCGAGACCCAGCGCTGGTATGCCTCCAAGGGCACCACCGTGCAGCGGGCGCGACTGCGCGACCACGCGGTCTGGGAAGCCGGCGAACGCAGCTGGATGCTGCCCCTGGTGGACCTCGACGGGCCGGCCGAGGCCTCGACCTATTTCGTGCCCCTGGCCCTGGCCTGGGAGGACCGCGACGAGGAGCAGCTCAAGACGCTGATGCCCGGCGCCGTCGCCAAGGTGCGCCAGCAGGCCGACGTCGGCGTGATGGCCGATGCCTTCTGCGACGAGAGCTTCTGCCGCGCCATGGTCAACGCCATCGGCCTGCGCACCGAGCTGCCGACCGCGCGCGGCAAGCTGCTGTTCCGCCCGACCGCGGCCTTCGCCGCGCTGGCCGGCGACGGCATCGACGCCATGGCGGTGACGCCGCCGAGCGCGCACAGCAGCAACACCGTCGTCACCCTGGGCGAGCAGCTGTTCCTCAAGGGCTACCGGCGCCTGCGCCCGGGCATCAACCCGGAGCTGGAGGTCGGCCGCTTCCTGACCGAGGTCGCGCGCTTCCCCAACTGCGTGCCGGTGGCCGGCGCGCTGGAGTACGCCGCCGACGACGGCAGCGTCATGACCCTGGCCATCGTGCAGGCCTATGTGCCCAACCAGGGCGATGGCTGGGACTACACCCTGGCCTACCTGGAGCGCCACCTGGAGTCGCTGCGCACCTTCGACGCGCCGCAGCCCGAGGACGTGCATGGCGGCTTCCTGGCGCTGATCCACACCCTGGGCGAGCGCACGGCCGAATTGCACCTGGCGCTGTCGACCCAGTCCGGCGACGCGGCCTTCGATCCGCAGCCGGTGACCACCGAGGACGTGCGGCAATGGCGCGAACGCGCCGGCGCCGAGGCGGCCCGCACCCTGGAATTGCTGTCCGAGCGCCTGTCCGAGCTCAGCCCCGAGGTCCAGGACGATGCCAAGCGCCTGCTCTCGCATGCCCAGGAGGTGCGCCAGCGCGTGGCGGAATTCCCGCTCGAGGGCCAGGACGGCCTGAAGACCCGCTACCACGGCGACTACCACCTGGGCCAGGTGCTGGTCTCGCGCAACGACTTCCTCATCATCGACTTCGAAGGCGAGCCGGCGCGGACCTTCGAGGAACGCCGCCAGCGCAGCTCGGCGCTGCGCGACGTCGCGGGCATGGTGCGGTCGTTCAACTACGCGCACTGGTCGGCGCTGCGCCGCGTCGCGCAGAGCGCCGACGAGCTGGTCAAGCTCGAAGCCGCCGCCAGCGACTGGGAGACCCAGACGCGCAACGCCTTCCTCAACGCCTATGGCGAACGCATGATCGAGGGCGGCTCGCGGCAATCGGGCGAAGCCGCCGAGCGACTGCTCGCGCTGTTCGAGTTCGAGAAGGCGATGTACGAGCTGCGCTACGAACTGAGCAACCGCCTCGACTGGGTGCAGGTGCCGCTGCAAGGCATCCTGGCCCTGGTCGACCGCGCCTGATCCAGGCCGCACCCATCCTCATTCGGAGAGAAACGACATGGAAAACTTCGGCATCCACCTGGAGCCCCTGAGGGCCATCCTCTACCAGATCGGCATCTTCCTGCCGCGTCTGCTGTTCGCGGTGGTCGTCATCATCGGCGGCTGGCTGCTCGCCAAGGTGGTGCGCTTCGCCGTCATCAAGGCCCTGCGCGCGATCAACTTCAACGTGCTCACCGAGCGCTCGGGCATGGACAACTTCCTGCGCCAGGGCGGCATGGCCGGCGACACCACCAGCATCTTCGGCATCCTGGCCTACTGGCTGGTGGTGCTGGCGGCATTGCTGATGGCCTTCAACAGCCTGGGCCTGACCTACATCACCGACCTGCTGGTGCGGGTGGTGTGGTTCGTGCCGAACGTGTTCGTGGCGCTGCTGGTGCTGGCCTTCGGCGCCTACTTCGCCCGCTTCATCGGCGACACCGTGACCACCTACGGCCGCAACGTGAAGCTGCAGGACGCGACGGTGCTGGGCAAGCTGGCCCAGTACGCCGTGATGGCCTTCGTGGTGCTGATCGCGCTGGACCAGATCAAGGTCGGCGGCGACATCATCCGCGAGAGCTTCCTGATCCTGCTGGCGGGCGTGGTGTTCGCCGTGGCGCTGGCCTTCGGGCTGGGCGGCCGGCGCTGGGCGCAGGAGCGCATCGAGCAATGGTGGCCGCGCGATCCGCTGGCCACGCGCCAGAGCCAGCAGGCCATGAAGGATGCCGTGCGCGAGACCGCCGCCACGACGCCGACGCCGACCCAGCCGGGTGCGATGGGCTCGTCGGCGGCCACGCCAGCGCGCGACACGACCCGCGCCGATCCGTTCAAGGACGTCGGCCGCGATCCGGCGCGCGACCGGCCGCGCGGCCCGTTCGACGGAAAGCTGCCGTGACGACGATGTCCGGCCCGCGCGCATGAAGCGCTCCGATCCGATCCAGGTCGTCTGGCCTGGAAAGCCCTACCCGCGCGGCGCGACCTGGGATGGCGAAGGCGTCAACTTCGCGCTGTTCTCCGAGCACGCCGAGAAGGTCGAGCTCTGCCTGTTCGACGACAACGGCCGCCGCGAGCTGCAGCGCATCGTGCTGCGCGAGCGCACCGAGGACGTCTGGCACTGCTACCTGCCGCAGGCGCGCCCCGGCATGGCCTATGGCTATCGCGTCCACGGCCCCTACAAGCCCGAGGAAGGCCACCGCTTCAATCCGCACAAGCTGCTGATCGACCCCTATGCCAAGGATTCGGTCGGCCAGCTGCGCTGGAGCGACGCGCTCTATGGCTACACCATCGGCAGCAAGCGCCAGGACCTGTCCTTCGACCGCCGCGACAGCGCCGCCTTCATGCCCAAGGGCCGCGTGCTGGAGACCGCCTTCACCTGGGGCGCGGACCGGCCGCCGGACATCGCGCGCCAGGACATGGTGATCTACGAGATGCACGTGCGCGGCTTCACCATGCAGCATCCGGCCGTGCCGGAGGACCTGCGCGGCACCTATGCCGCGCTGGCCACCGCGCCGGTGATCGAATACCTGCAGCGCCTGGGCGTCACCACCGTCGAGCTGCTGCCGGTGCACAGCTACCTGAACGACCACCACCTGGCCCAGAAGGGCATGCGCAACTATTGGGGCTACAACACCCTCGGCTTCTTCGCACCGGAGATGCGCTACAGCGCGTCGCGCAAGGTGAAGGAGTTCAAGACCATGGTGAAGACGCTGCACTCGGCGGGCATCGAGGTCATCCTGGACGTGGTCTACAACCACACCTGCGAAGGCAACCAGATGGGGCCGACGCTGTCGCTGCGCGGCATCGACAACGCGGCCTACTACATCCTCAACGCCGAGCACCGGCGCTACTACGACGACTTCACCGGTTGCGGCAACACCGTCAACCTGGAGCATCCGCGCGCGCTGCAGCTGGTCATGGACTCGCTGCGCTACTGGGTCGAGGAGATGCACGTCGACGGCTTCCGCTTCGACCTCGCCTCGGCGCTGGCGCGCGAGGCCGGCAAGGTCGAGAACCTCGGCGGCTTCTTCGACGCCATCCGCCAGGATCCGGTGCTCAACCGCGTCAAGCTCATCGCCGAGCCCTGGGACCTGGGGCACGGCGGTTATCAGGTCGGCAACTTCCCGCTCGGCTGGGCCGAGTGGAACGACCGCTATCGCGATGGCATGCGCGCCTACTGGAAGGGCGACGGCCACAAGCTCGGCGACGTCGCCCGGCGCCTGACCGGCTCGCAGGACCTCTATGGCTGGTCGGGCAAGCAGCCGCATGCCAGCATCAACTTCATCACCGCCCACGATGGCTTCACCCTGCACGACCTGGTGTCGTACAACGAGAAGCACAACGAGGCCAATGGCGAGGGCAACCGCGACGGCAGCAGCAACAACGTGTCGTGGAACTGCGGCGTCGAGGGGCCGAGCGACGACCCGGAGATCCGCTCGCTGCGCGCGCGCCAGAAGCGCAACCTGCTCGCCACCCTGATGCTGTCGCAGGGCGTGCCGATGCTGCTGGCCGGCGACGAGTCCGGCCACACGCAGCAGGGCAACAACAACGTCTACTGCCAGGACAACGAGCTCGGCTGGCTCGACTGGGAGCTCGACGACGAGCGCCGCGAACTGCTGGACTTCGCCCAGCGGCTGATCCACCTGCGCCGCCGCCACCCCTCGTTCGGCCGCCGCAGCTTCTTCCGCGGCATGCCACCGGAGAACGGCACGGTGCGCGACCTGGTGTGGTTCCGCCCCGACGGCCGGGAGATGAACCCGGCCGACTGGGACGACGGCCACGCGCGCTGCATCGGCATGTTCATGTCCGGGCTGGGCATCGTCGATGTCGGCCCGCGCGGCGAGACCCTGCGCGACGACGATTTCTTCCTGCTGCTCAACGCCCACCACGAGCACATCGACTTCCTGCTGCCGGCCGATGGCGGCGCGCCCTGGCGCGTCGAGCTCGACACCGCCCTGCCCGCGGATGCCGCGGCGGCCGCCGCCGAGCTGGCGGCCCGGCGACCGGCACCCGCGCCGGCAGGTGGGGCCGTCGACGCCCGCGAAGCCGACGCCGGCATTACCGGTCCGGCCGATGCGGCCGATGCCGCCGACGTGCCGCCCGACGACTCCCCCACCGGTTCCGCCTCCTCGGCTCCCGCTTCCCCGATCTCCTCCGGGCCGGCGGCAGCGCACCATCCGGTGCATTGCCGCTCGCTCGTCCTCCTGCGCCGCCCGGCGCACACCGGTTCATGAAAAACATCCATTCCATGCCCTTCGGCGCGACGGTCCTGCCCGACGACGCCGGCGTGCGATTCCATCTCTGGGCGCCCGGCGTCCAGCGCATCGAACTCGATCTCGAGGGCCGCGACGGCCCCTCCGGCCCGGATCCCGAGCCCCGCCTCATGGAGCGCGATGCCGATGGCTGGCATCGTCTGACCGTGGGCGAGGCCCGCGCGGGCGACCACTACCGCTATCGCCTGCCCGACGGCCTGCGCGTGCCCGACCCGGCCTCGCGCCGCAATCCCGACGACGTGCACCAGGCCAGCGAGATCGTCGATCCCCGGGCCTACGAATGGAACGACGCCGACTGGCGCGGCCGGCCGTGGACCGAGGCCGTGATCTACGAACTGCACATCGGCGCCTTCACGCCCGAGGGCACCTTCGCCGCCGCGCAGCGCCGCCTGCCCGAGCTCGCGGCGCTCGGCTTCACGGTGATCGAGCTGCTGCCGGTGGCGGACTTCCCCGGACGGCGCGGCTGGGGCTACGACGGCGTGCTGCTGTTCGCGCCCGATGCCGTCTATGGCACGCCCGACGAGCTCAAGGCCTTCGTCGACGCCGCCCACGGCCTGGGCCTGATGGTGCTGATGGACGTGGTCTACAACCACTTCGGCCCCGAAGGCAACTACCTGCACGCCGGCACGCCCGAGTTCTTCAACCCGGCGCACCAGACGCCCTGGGGCGCGGCCATCAACTACGACGGCGACGACTCGTCCATCGTGCGCGACTTCTTCGTCCACAACGCGCTCTACTGGGTCGAGGAGTTCCGCTGCGACGGCCTGCGCATGGATGCCGTGCACGCCATCCGCGACGACTCCGAGGTCGACATCGTCGCCGCCATCTGCCACGCCCTGCGCGACGGCCCGGGGCGCGAGCGCCACGTCCACGTCGTGCTGGAGAACGATGCCAACGGCTCGCACTACCTGGAGCGCGATCCCGCCACCCAGGCGCCACGCATCGCCACCGCGCAGTGGAACGACGACCTGCACCACGCGGCGCATGTCATCGTCACCGGCGAGACCGATGGCTACTACGCCGACTATGCCGACGACGCCGTGGGCAACTTCGGCCTGGCATTGGCCGAGGGCTTCGTGTTCCAGGGCCAGCCCTCGCCCTTTCGCAACGGCGAGACGCGCGGCGAGCCCAGCGCGCAGCTGCCGCTGGCGGCCTTCGTCTCGTTCCTGCAGACGCACGACCAGGTCGGCAACCGCGCCTTCGGCGACCGCATCTCGGCCCTGGCCGATCCGGTGCTGCTGCGCGCGGCCTATGCCTGCCTGCTGCTGTCGCCGCACGCGCCGATGCTGTTCATGGGCGAGGAATATGGCGCCTCGACGCCGTTCCAGTATTTCTGCGACTTCGGGCCCGAGCTGGCCGCCGCCGTCTCCGAGGGCCGGCGCGCCGAGTTCGGCGGCTTCGCGGCCTTCAAGGACCCCGGCATGCTCGACCGCATCCCGGACCCGAATGCCGAATCGACCTTCCTGGCCTCCAAGATGAAATGGGAGGAGCGCACCGAGGGCGAGCATGCCGTGCTGCTGGCCCACATCGGCGAGCTGCTGGCGATCCGCCACCGGATGCTGGTGCCGCGCCTGGCCGGCCAGCACCACGGCGGCCGGTGGCGCCGCGATGGCGAGGCATTGCGCGTGGAATGGACCATCGGCGGCGCCACGGGCGATGCCGCCCGGCCGGCCACCCTGCGTCTGCTGGCCCATTTCGGCACGGCGCCGATCGGGGGCGTCGCGCCCTCGGCCGGCACCGTCCTGTATTCCAGCCTCGTCGAGACCGGCCCGGCCGGCGAATCCGGATCATGGCGCCTGCAGCCGGGCGCCGTCCACATCAGCATCGAGGAGAACGAGCGTGCCTGACGATACCCCGCACGGAGAGCACGAAGCCCTCCAGCGCCTGAGCGCCTACTACGGTATCGCCACCGAATACAGCGACATCTTCGGCCAGCGCCACGTGGCGCCGGCCGCCAACCTGGTGTCGCTGCTGACCAGCTTCGGCGTCGACCCGACGATGCTGCCGCACGAGAGCCTGCAGCGCGCCCATGCCGCCACCTGGCGCGAGCACCTGACGCCGGTGGTCGCCATCGATGCCGAGAGCCCGCGCTGGCTGCTGCGCGTGCGGGTGCCCGCCGCGCAGGCCGAGGCCGCCTGGACGGTGCGGGCCGAGGACGGCACGCTGCACCAGGGCCGCCTGGCGCTGCACGCGGTCTCCGAACTGCATCGCACCGAGATCGATGGCGTCGCCTGGTGCGAGCGGATGGTGCCGGTCGCCGTCGCGCTGCCCATGGGCTACCACCGGCTGACGGTCGAGGGCCTGGCCGGCGAGACGCTGGTCATCGCGGCGCCGCCGCATTGCTATCGCCCGGAATCGCTGCGCGGCGACGCCCGCGTGTGGGGCCCGGCGGTGCAGCTGTATGCCTTGCGCTCGCGGCGCAACTGGGGCATCGGCGACTTCGGCGACCTGGCCCTGCTGGCCCAGCAGGCGGCGCAACGCGGCGCCGGGATCATCGGTCTCAATCCGCTGCATGCCCTGTTCCCGCACAACCCGGCGCACACCAGCCCCTACAGCCCGTCGTCGCGCATGCACCTGGACGTGCTCTACATCGATGTCGAGGGCGTGGACGAATTCCGCGACTGCGAAGCCGCCCAGCGGCTGGTGCAGTCGCCCGACTTCCAGGCCCGCCTGGCGGCCCTGCGGGAAGCGCCGCTGGTCGACTACCGCGGCGTCGCGGCGGCCAAGTTCGAGGTGCTGGAACTGCTCTACACGCATTTCCGCACGCAGCGCGATGGCGCCGGCGCGGCGGCCGGCTCGGCCTTCGACGCCTTCCGCTCCGGGCGCGGCGCGCCGCTGCGCCGGCATGCGGTCTTCGAGGCCCTGCAGGCGCACTTCTTCGCCGAGGACGAATCGGTCTGGGGCTGGCCGGTGTGGCCCGCGGCCTACCAGGACCCGGAGTCCGACGAGGTCGCGCGCTTCGTCGAGACGCGGCTCGAACGCATCGAGTACTACGAGTACCTGCAGTGGCAGGCCGCGCGCCAGCTGGAACGCGCCGGCGCGCAGTGCGAGGCACTGGGCATGGCGGTCGGCCTGTACCTCGACCTGGCGGTGTCGGTCGATCGCGCCGGCTCCGACGCCTGGAGCGAGCAGCGCCTGTTCGTGCATGGCGCCAGCGTCGGCGCGCCGCCCGACGAGTTCAATCCCAACGGCCAGGGCTGGGGCCTGCCGCCCTTGCGGCCGGACCGGCTGCGCCAGGACGGCTACCGCTTCTTCATCGAGACCCTGCGCGCCAACATGCGTGGCGCCGGCGCCCTGCGCATCGACCACGTGATGGGCCTGATGCGGCTGTTCTGGATCCCGCCGGACAAGACGCCGCAGGATGGCGCGTATGTCCACTACGCGCTCGACGAGATGCTGGCCGTGGTCGCCGTCGAGAGCCAGCGCGCGCGCTGCATGGTGATCGGCGAGGACCTGGGCACGGTGGCCGACGAGATGCGCGGCGCCCTGGCCCGCTTCGAGGTGCTGTCGTACCGGCTGGTGTATTTCGAGCGCCATGCCAACGGGCAGTTCAAGGCGCCGGCCGAGTACCCGCGCAACGCGCTGGTGGCCATCAGCACGCACGACCTGGCCACGCTCGCGGGCTGGTGGAGCGGCCACGACCTGCGCCTGCGGCTGTCGCTGGGCCTGTTCCCGAACCAGGAACTGTTCGAGAAGCAGCTCTTCGACCGCGCCCAGGAGCGCATCCGCCTGTTGCTGGCGGTGCAGCGCGAGGGCCTGCTGTCGGCCGACGCGGTGGCCCACGCCACCGGCGCGCAGACCCTGTCGACCGAGGTCATCGCCGCCATCCACGCCTTCGTCGCCAGCACGCCGGCGCAGGTGATGATGGTGCAGCTGGAGGACGCGCTGGGCATGACCGAGCAGGCCAACATGCCCGGCACCACCGACTCGCATCCGAACTGGCGGCGCAAGCTCTCGCTCGACCTGCGCGAGATCGCCAGCGACGAGCAGACCGAGGTGCTGTGCCGCACGCTGGCGGCGATCCGCCCGCATCCGGTGCTGCGCAGCCTGCCGCGCCGGACCGTCGAGACGCTGGTGCCGCGCGCCACGTACCGGCTGCAGTTCCACAAGGACTTCGACTTCGACGACGCCATCGCCATCCTGCCCTACCTGGCGCGGCTGGGCGTGAGCCACGTCTACTGCTCGCCGATCCAGCGCGCGCGGCCGGGCAGCATGCATGGCTACGACGTCGTGGCGCACGACGAGATCAATCCCGAGCTGGGCGGCCGCGAGGGCTTCGAGCGCTTCACCGCCGCGCTGCATGCCCAGGGCATGGGCCAGCTGCTCGACCTGGTGCCCAACCACATGGGCGTGCTGGGGGCGGACAACGCCTGGTGGCTCGACGTGCTGGAGAACGGCCCGGCCTCGCTCTACGCGCAGCACTTCGACATCGACTGGCAGCCGCTCAACGCCGAGCTGCGCGGCAAGGTGCTGCTGCCGGTGCTGGGCGACCACTACGGCGACGTGCTGGAGCGCGGCGAGCTGGCGCTGGCCTTCGACGCCGGCCGGGGCACGCTGTCGGTGAACTACCACGAACACCGCTTCCCGCTGGCGCCCGAGACCTACATGCGGGTGCTCGAGCGCGCCCTGCCGCGCCTGTCGGACCCCGACGTCGTGGCCAGCCTGGCCAGCATCGCGACCTCGTTCGGCCACCTGCCGGCGCGCTACGACACCGAGCCCGAATCGGTGGCCGAGCGCGCGCGCGACAAGGAGGTCATCAAGGGCCGCCTGGCCCGCCTGGTGGCGCGCCAGCTCGACGTCGCGCAGGCCATCGTGGCGGCGGTGGCCGACCTCAACGCCGTGCCCGAGCGCGACGCGCTGCACGCGCTGCTCGATGCCCAGGCCTACCGCCTGGCCTACTGGCGCGTGGCGGCCGACGAGATCAACTACCGCCGTTTCTTCGACATCAACGAACTGGCGGCACTGCGCATCGAGCGCGAGGAGGTCTTCGAGGCCACCCACGGGATGGCGCTCGATCTCGCCGCCTCGGGCGCCGTCGACGGCCTGCGCATCGACCACCCGGACGGCCTGTTCGATCCGGCCGAGTACTTCGACCGCCTGCAGCAGGGCTTCGCGCGCCGCGCCGGGCTGGTGCTGCCGGGTGTCGACGCCAATGGCCGCAGCGCCCGACCGCTCTACGTGGTGGCCGAGAAGATCGCCGCCTCGCACGAGGAGGTGCCGGTGCAGTGGGGCATCCACGGCACCACCGGTTACCGCTTCGCCACGGTGGTCAACGGCGTGCTGGTGGACACCGCAGCGGCCGAGCGCTTCGACCGCATCTGGCGCGGCTTCACCGGCGTGCAGCAGCCGTTCGACGAGCTGGCCTACGAGGGCAAGCGCGCCATCATGCGCAACGCCCTGGCGTCGGAGCTCACGGTGCTGTCGACCGAACTGCTGCGCATCGCGCGCGCCGACCGCCGCACGCGCGACTACACGCTCAACTCGCTGCGCCGCGCCCTGAGCGAGATCGCCGCCTGCATGGCGGTCTATCGCAGCTACATCGTCGAGGCGCCCTCGCCGCAGGACCTGGCGTACATCGACCAGGCGGTCGACGAGGCGCGCCAGCGCAGCCACGACGCCGATGGCTCGGTGTTCGACTTCGTGCGGCTGACGCTGCTGGGCGAGACCGTGCCGGGCGCCTCCGCCGGCCTGCGCGCCCGCGCGCTGCGCCTGGCGATGCGCTTCCAGCAGTTCAGCGCCCCGGTCACCGCCAAGGGCGTCGAGGACACCGCCTTCTACCGCTACTTCCCGCTGAGCTCGCTCAACGAGGTCGGCGGCGAGCCGGCGCACTTCGGCATGACGCTGGAGGACTTCCACGTCGCCAGCGCCGACCGCGCGGCGCGCTGGCCGCACACCATGCTGGCCACCTCGACGCACGACAACAAGCGCTCCGAGGACGTGCGCAACCGCATCGACGTGCTCTCGGAGATGCCCGCGACCTGGCGCCTGGCGCTGCGGCGCTGGCGCGCCATGAACCGCGACGTGCCGGAGTTCGAGGACGAGGGTGGCGAGGGCGGCGACGCGATGGTGTCCAAGCACGACATCACCGGCCCGGCGCCCTCGGCGGCCGACGAGTACCTGCTCTACCAGACATTGCTGGGCACCCTGCCGGTCGGCGGGCTGGCCGACGAGCATCGCGAGTCGTATGGCGAACGCATCGAGCGCTATGCCCTGAAGGCGGCGCGCGAATCGAAGGCGCACACCAGCTGGGTCAACCCGGACGAGAGCTACGAGGAGGCGCTGACCGGCTTCGTGCGGCACCTGCTGGGTGGCGCGGACGCGGCCGGCGTGGCCACCGTCGACGACGACGATGCCGGCCCGGCCGGTGGCGATGCCTTCCTGACCGACCTGGGCCATCTCGGCGCCACGCTGGCCTGGTTCGGCGCGCTCAACAGCCTGTCGATGGTGCTCATCAAGTACGCCTCGCCGGGCGTGCCCGATCTCTACCAGGGCAACGAGCTGATGGACCTGAGCCTGGTCGATCCGGACAACCGCCGCCCGGTCGACTATCCGGCGCGCGCGCGTTGGCTCGACCGGCTGGAGGCCATCGCCGCCGCGCCGGCGCATGGCACGGCCGATGCGGTGCGCGAGCTGGCCCTGGAGCCGCACGATGGCGGCGCCAAGCTGTGGGTGCTGTGGCGCCTGCTGGCATTGCGCGCCGCGCAGCCGGCGCTGTTCCGCGATGGCGGCTACGAGCCGGTCAACGCGCGGGGCGACCGCAGCCACCATGTCGTGGCGTTCGCGCGGCGCCTGGGCGAGGAGTCGTTGATCGCGGTGGCCGGGCGCCTGTTCGTCGGCCTGGCGACGACGGCCGAGTCCGAGGCGGGGCAGAAGGCCCATGCGCGCTGGCTGCCGCTGGGCGAGGCGGTGTGGGGGAACACCTTCGTCACGCTGCCGGACTGGTGCGGCATCGAGGGCACGCGCTTCGAGAACATCCTCACCGGCGAGGTGCTGGCGGTGCAGTCCGGCGGCCTGTCCATGGCGGACCTGTTCGCCAGCTTCCCGGGCGCGGTGCTGCGCCGGCTGGCGGACTGAGCGGCTCCGGGCGCCGGGCCGGCGCCCGTGGGCGGGCCGGTCCGGCCGGGCCGGCCGGGCCGGCCGGTCGGCGTGGCCCGATCAGCCTGGGCGCGCTTCCGTGTCGACGCCGGCTTCCTCGGCCGGCCAGTCGCGGATGTAGGCCTTGAGCATCTTGTTCTCGAAGTTCTGGCTGTCCACGACCGCCTTGGCGACGTCGTAGAAGCTGATCACGCCCATCAGCATGCCCTTGTCCATGACCGGCATGTAGCGCGCATGGCGCTCCAGCATGATGCGGCGGATCTCGTCGAGCTCGGTCTCCAGGGTGCAGGTGACCGGCGCGTCGTCCATCGCCTTGCGCACCGAGGTGCCGCCGATCTGGCCGCCATTGCCCACGATGGTGACGATCACCTCGCGGAAGGTCAGCATGCCGACCAGGTCGCCATGCTCCATCACGACCAGCGAGCCGATGTCCTTCTCGGCCATGGCGGTGGCCGCGGCGGTCAGCGGCTCGTCGGGCGTGACGGTGTAGAGCGTGTTGCCCTTGACGCGCAGGATGTCGCTGACTTTCATGGGGGGGTTCTCCGTGGGAATCCGTGTAATCGCGCCGTGTGGCGGGGGATGTGCATTTTTGCATAGCCACGCGCTCCGCCCGCACACAATGAGGCTTCCGATCCCGCACTTTCCGAGGAGACAAACCCGATGCCCGGCTATTCCGATCCCGGTTTCGACACGCTGGCGCTGCACGCCGGCGCGAGCCCCGACCCCGCCACCGGCGCGCGCGCCGTGCCGATCCACCTGACCACCTCCTTCGTCTTCGAGTCGAGCGACCATGCCGCCTCGCTGTTCAACCTGGAGCGCGCCGGCCACGTCTACAGCCGCATCAGCAACCCGACCAACGCGGTGCTGGAGCAGCGCGTGGCCGCGCTCGAGGGCGGCATCGGCGCCATCGCCACGGCCAGCGGGCAGGCCGCGCTGCACCTGAGCGTGGCGACATTGATGGACGCGGGCTCGCACATCGTGGCCAGCACGGCGCTCTATGGCGGCTCGCAGAACCTGCTGCACTACACGATGCGGCGCTTCGGCATCGAGACCACCTTCGTGCAGCCCGGCGACCTCGATGGCTGGCGCGCCGCCATCCGGCCGGAGACCCGGCTGCTGTTCGGCGAGACGGTGGGCAATCCGGGCCTGGACGTGCTGGACATCCCGGCCGTGAGCGACATCGCGCACGCGGTGGGCGTGCCGCTGCTGGTCGACTCGACCCTGACCTCGCCCTACCTGATCAGGCCCTTCGACCACGGCGCCGACCTGGTGTATCACTCGGCGACCAAGTTCCTCTCCGGCCACGGCACGGTGATCGGCGGCGTGGTGGTCGATGGCGGCAGCTTCGACTGGGAGCGCTCGGGCCGCTTCACCGGCCTGACCGAGGCCTATGCCGGCTTCCATGGCATGGTCTTCAGCGAGGAGAGCACCGTCGGCGCCTTCCTGCTGCGGGCGCGCCGCGAGGGACTGCGCGACTTCGGCGCCTCGATGAGCCCGCACACGGCCTGGCTGATCCTGCAGGGCATCGAGACCCTGCCATTGCGCATGGAGCGCCACATCGACAACACGCAGAAGGTGGTGGAGTTCCTGGCCGAGCATCCCTTCGTGGCGCGCGTGGGCCATCCGCTGATGCCCTCGCACCCGAGCCACGCGCTCGCCGGCCGGCTGCTGCGGCATGGCGCGCGCGGCGCCGGCGCGGTCTTCAGCTTCGACCTCAGGGGCAGCCGCGCGCAGGGCAAGGCCTTCATCGAGGCCCTGCGCCTGTTCAGCCACCTGGCCAACGTCGGCGACTGCCGCAGCCTGGTGATCCACCCGGCGAGCACGACGCATTTCCGCATGACCGACGAGGCACTGGCCGGCGCCGGCATCTCGCAGGGCACGATCCGGCTGTCGATCGGCCTGGAGGACCCGGCCGACCTGATCGACGACCTCCGGCGCGCCCTGAAGGCGGCCGAGAAGGCGGGGGCCTGAGATGCAGCTCACCGTCCAGGGCCACGCCACCTACGCCTACACCGGCGGCAAGACCTTCGACCCCGCCCGGCCCACGGTGGTCTTCATCCACGGCGTGCTCAACGACCACAGCGTCTGGATCCTGCAGAGCCGCTGGTTCGCCCACCACGGCTGGAACGTGCTGGCGATCGACCTGCCCGGGCACTGCCGCAGCGCCGGCGCGCCGCCGGCGAGCGTGGAGGACGCCTCGCGCTTCGTGGCCGACCTGCTCGACGCCGCCGGCATCGAGCGCGCGGCCCTGGTGGGCCACAGCTTCGGTTCGCTGATCGCGCTGGAGACCGCCGCCCGGGCGCCGCAGCGCGTCACGCACCTGGCCATGGTCGGCACCGCCTATCCGATGGCCGTGTCGCCGGCGCTGCTGGCGAGCTCGCGCGACGCGCCGCTGCGCGCGATCGACCAGATCAACGTCTTCTCGCACTCCTCGCTGGCGCCGCCGCCCTCCTCGCTCGGCCCCGGCACCTGGCTGTATGGCGGCTCGCGCGCGCTGATGCGCCGGGTGCTGGCTTCCAACCGCGAGACCAATGTCTTCCACACCGGCTTCAAGGCCTGCGACGACTACACCGGTGGCGAGGCGGCGATCGACGCCGTGGCCGCCTCCGGCTGTCCGCTGCTGTTCCTGCTCGGCGCCGCCGACCAGATGACGCCGCCGCGCGCGGCCCGCGCGCTCGCCGCCCGGGCGCCGCAGGCGCGGGTGGTGACGGTCGAGGCCGGCCATGCGCTGATGAGCGAGGCGCCGGAGGCAACGCTGGCGGCGCTGCGCGGGTTCCTGGGCGTCTAGGCGGCCGGCGGCGCCAGCTCGAAGCGCGCCGGCGCCGCCGCCAGCGCGGCCAGCAGCGCGGCCACGTCGGCCTCCGACGGGCGGGCCGCCCGCAGCGCGGCCAGCGTGCGCGTCAGGGTCGCGGCATGCGGCAGCAGCGGGCCCATGAAGCGGGTGCCCTCGGCATCGGCCACCAGCAATGTCGGGAAGGTCTCGATGTCGAAGTCGCCGGCGACATCGGCGTCGTCCTCGATGTCGACCCAGGCGAAGCGCAGGTGCGGATGCGCGCGGGCGACCTCCTCGAACAGCGGCCGGTAGTCACGGCAGGTGCCGCACCACTGGGCGCACAGGCAGACCACCCAGGGCGACGGTGCGCGGGACGGAGCGTCGGGTGGCGGGGCAACGGTCATGGGAGCGGAGGGGTCGGAAGACGGCCGGTATCATGCCATCGGACCTTTTTCATATCCGGTCCGGGCCCTTTCGCCACGTCCCAACCCTCCCCCCTTTCATGCAAGCCATCTCCCGTCCGAGCGCCTCCGTCGCCGCCACCCGCGTCCTGGCGGTGGGCAGCCTGGTCGGGCTGATCGTGCTGGGCCTGGCGTGGGAGATGTGGCTGGCGCCGCTGCGCCCGGGCGGCTCGGTGCTGGCGCTGAAGGTGCTGCCGCTGGTGCTGCCGCTGGCCGGCCTGCTCAAGCGCCGCATGTACACCTACCGCTGGGTCAGCCTGATGGTCTGGCTCTATTTCACCGAAGGCGTGGTGCGCGCCTGGAGCGACACGCTGCCCCTGAGCCGCGCGCTGGCCGGACTGGAGATCGCGCTGTGCCTGGCGCTGTTCGCCGCCTGCGCCTGGCACGTGCGCCTGCGGCTGCGCCACGGGGCCGATGCCGCCGCCGCGGCCTGACCGGAAACACCGAGAGAACCCATGACTTCCCCCTCCTCCCCCCATACCCCGCTGCTGGAGGCCCTGCGCGCGGCCGTTGGCGCGCCGCACGTGCTGACCGACGAGACCGGCGACGACCTCACCGCCTACGAGCGCGAATGGCGCGGCCGATTGCGCGGCAAGGCATTGGCCGTGGTGCGGCCGGCCAACGCGCGACAGGTGGCCGAGGTCGTCAAGGCCTGCGCCGCGGCCGGCGCCTCGCTGGTGCCCCAGGGCGGCAACACCGGCCTGGCGGTCGGCTCGACGCCCGACCAGAGCGGCACCCAGGTGGTGCTGACCCTGCAGCGCATGAACGCCATCCGCGCCATCGATGCCGCCAACCTGACCGTCACGGTCGAGGCCGGCTGCGTGCTGCAGACCCTGCAGGAGGCCGCCGACCGGGCCGGCTTCCTGTTCCCCCTGAGCCTGGCGGCCGAGGGCAGCTGCACCATCGGCGGCAACCTGGCGACCAATGCCGGCGGCACCCAGGTGCTGCGCTACGGCAACGCGCGCGACCTCTGCCTGGGGCTGGAGGTGGTGACGCCGCAGGGCGAGATCTGGGAGGGCACCAACGGCCTGAGGAAGGACAACACCGGCTACGACCTGCGCGACCTGATGATCGGCAGCGAGGGCACGCTGGGCATCATCACCGCCGCCACCATGAAGCTCTATCCGCAGCCCGCCGCGCGGCTGACGGCCTGGGCCGCCGTGCCCTCGCTGGAGCACGCCGTCACGTTGCTGGGCCTGGCGCATCGCCAGCTGGGCGCCGGGCTCACCGGCTTCGAGGTCATGGGCCGCTTCGCGCTCAGCCTGGTGGGCAAGCACATGCCGCAATTGCGCGTGCCCTTCCTGGAGGACGAGTCGGTGCCGTACTGCGTGCTGCTGGAGAACTCCGACAGCGAATCCGAGGAGCACGCCCGCGCGCGCTTCGAGGCCCTGCTGGAGACCGCCTTCGAGGACGGCTGCGTGAGCGACGCCGTGGTGGCCGAGAACATCGCCCAGGCGCGCGGGCTGTGGCACGTGCGCGAGAGCATCCCGCTGGCGCAGGCCGAGGAAGGCCTCAACATCAAGCACGACATCTCGATCGCGGTCTCGCGCATCCCGGACTTCGTCGCCGAGACCGACGCCTTGCTCGCGCGCGAGATCCCCGGCGTGCGGCTGGTCAACTTCGGCCACCTGGGCGACGGCAACCTGCACTACAACGTGCAGGCCCCGGCCGCCGGCGACACGAAGGCCTTCCTGCGCGAGCAGGAGGAGCGCGTCAACACGCTGGTCTACGACGCGGTGGAGCGGTTCGGCGGCTCGTTCTCGGCCGAGCACGGCATCGGCGCGCTCAAGCTGCACAAGCTGGAGAAGCACAAGTCGCCGGTGGCGCTGGGCATGATGCGGGCCATCAAGCAGGGACTCGATCCGCACAACGTCCTCAATCCCGGCCGCGTGCTGCGCGCGGCGGGCCACGAGGAGCTGGTGCGATGAGCCGGCCGATCCGCTCGCAGTACGAGGACTTCATGCGCCACGTCGAGACCACCGGCGTGCACAAGGCCGACCGCACCGGCACCGGCACCAAGAGCGTGTTCGGCTACCAGATGCGCTTCGACCTGAACGAGGGCTTCCCGCTGGTGACGACCAAGAAGGTGCATCTGCGCTCCATCATCCAGGAGCTGCTGTGGTTCCTGACCGGCTCCAGCGACAACAACTGGCTGAAGGAACGCGGCGTCACGATCTGGGACGAGTGGGCGCGCGAGGATGGCGACCTGGGCCCGGTCTATGGCGTGCAGTGGCGCAGCTGGCCGACGCCCGAGGGCGGCCACATCGACCAGATCGCCGAGGTCATCCGGACCCTGAAGTCCAACCCCGACTCGCGCCGCATCATCGTCAGCGCCTGGAACGTGGCCGACCTGTCGAAGATGGCATTGATGCCGTGCCACGCCTTCTTCCAGTTCTACGTCGCGCCGGCGCAGGAGCCCGGCGGGCGCGGCCGGCTCAGCTGCCAGCTCTACCAGCGCAGCGCCGACATCTTCCTGGGCGTGCCCTTCAACATCGCCAGCTACGCCCTGCTCACGCACATGGTGGCGCAGCAGTGCGACCTCGACGTCGGCGACTTCATCTGGACCGGTGGCGACTGCCACATCTACAGCAACCACGCCGAGCAGGTCGCGCTGCAGCTCGCGCGCGCGCCCCATCCCTATCCGGTGCTGGAGATCAAGCGCCGGCCGCCATCGATCCTCGACTACCGCTTCGAGGACTTCGAGGTCCACGAGTACGTGCACCACCCGGCCATCAAGGCGCCGGTGGCGGTCTGAGCGGGGCGGCGACCATGACCGGCACGACCCGCGTCAACCTCATCTACGCCCGCGCCGCCAATGGCGTGATCGGCCGCGATGGCGACCTGCCCTGGCACCTGCCGGAGGACCTGGCGCACTTCAAGCGCGCCACCGCCGGCGCGCCGGTGGTCATGGGCCGCCGCACCTGGGACTCGCTGCCGCCGCGCTTCCGGCCCCTGCCCGGGCGCGACAACATCGTCGTCACGCGGCAGGCCGGCTGGCAGGCAGCCGGCGCGCGCCGCGCCGATGGCCTGGACGCGGCCCTGGCGCTGTGCGCGGATGCGCCGGAGGTGTGGGTGATCGGCGGCGCGCAGATCTACGCCCAGGCCGCCGCCATCGCCCGGCGCGCCGTGGTGACCGAGATCGGCCGCGACTTCGAGGGCGACGCCCGTGCGCCGGAGCTCGATCCCGCCGCCTGGCGCGAGACGGCGCGCGCGGCGCATGTCGCGGCCGATGGCCTGCCGTTCGATGTCGTCACCTACGAGCGCCACCCATGACCCGCCCATCGCTCCCCGATCTGCTGTCGATCGACCTGCCGCTGATCCAGGCGCCGATGGCCGGCGTCCAGGGCAGCGCGCTGGCGATCGCGGTGTCCGAGGCCGGCGCGCTGGGCTCGCTGCCCTGCGCCATGCTCGCGCCCGAGGCGCTGCGCGACGAGCTGCGGGCCATCGTCCAGGGCACCCGCCGGCCCTTCAACGTCAACTTCTTCTGCCACGCCCCGCCCACGCCCGATGCCGCGCGCGAGGCCGCCTGGCGGGCCGCCCTGGCGCCCTACTACGCGGAATTGGGCCTGGACCCCGCGGCCGTGCCGGCCGGCGGCGCGCGGCGACCCTTCGACGACGCCATGGCCGATGTGCTGGAGGAATTCCGGCCGCCGGTCGTGAGCTTCCATTTCGGCCTGCCGGCGCCGGCCCTGCTGGCGCGCGTCAAGGCCTGGGGCGCCACGGTGCTGGGCTGCGCCACCACGGTGGCCGAGGCCCGCTGGCTGGCCGCCCGGGGCGCCGATGCCGTGATCGCGCAGGGCCTGGAGGCCGGCGGCCATCGCGGCCTCTTCCTCACGGACGACCTGACGACGCAGCTGGGCACATTGGCCCTGGTGCCGCAGATCGCCGCCGCCATCGACCTGCCGGTGATCGCCGCCGGCGGCATCGCCGATGCGCGCGCAGTGGCGGCGGCCCTGGCGCTCGGCGCGGCCGGCGTGCAGGTCGGCACCGCCTATCTGCTGTGCCCCGAGGCCACCACCACCGGGCTGCACCGCACGGCACTGAGCGGCCCGCGCGCCGCGCACACGGTGCTCACCAACCTCATCAGCGGCCGGCCGGCGCGCGGCATCCGCAACCGGTTGCTCGACGAGCTCGGTCCGCTCGACGCTATCGCCCCGGCCTTCCCGCTCGCCGGCGCCGCCCTGGCGCCCCTCAAGGCCGCCGCCGAGCGACTCGGGCGCGACGACTTCTCCACCCTGTGGGCCGGCCAGAACGCCAGCGGCTGCCGCGAGGTGCCGGCCGCGATCCTGACGCGCGACCTGATGCGGGGGCGGCCGGGCGCGTGAGGGCGCGGGCGCCGCGCGCCCTCAGAGATATTCGAAGTCCACGGTCGCCGCGCCGTCGATCGCGATGCCCGAGCGCGCGCCCTGGACCACGCTCTTCAGGACGAACGGGAACACCTCCAGCGCGCCGAGCATCCTGACGATCGCCGTGGGCACCCGCGCGCCCGCCGTCGCGCCATAGCCGGTCGCCATCGCGTGGTCGATGAAGCCCTGGTCGGCATCCGTCCGCCCGGGGCCCCAGGCGCCCCGGGTGGCGCCCTTGGGCCGCACGAGGACCCGGACGGCCGGCTCGGGCACGCCATCGGGCGTTCGCACCAGCCGCATGTCGACGACCTGGATCCGGAACACGCCCACCGGCTGGGCACCGGAGCGCCCGAGACCGAACCCGAGGCTGTCGCCGGCCGTGAAGTCGGGCTTGGACGCCGCGCGGTTGTCGGTGGCCGCGAGCGCCACCGCCGTGGCCGAGGGGCAGGTGACGGTCAGCGAGATCCGCCGGGATGGCAGCAGGTAGAACGGATCGGCATCCTCGTAGGTCCTGACCGTCGACGCGCTCAGCGTCCCGTAGTCGAGCGCGCCATGGTTGCCCAGCTCCAGCGTGCAGGATTCGGGCGTGATCAGGCCCCTGACCGTCAGATCCTGGGGCGCCGCCCGGGCTCCCGCGAGGGCCAGCAGCAGCGCGCTGGCGATCATCGATGCCTTGAACATTCTTTCCTACTCCTTGTTGCGGTGGTCGGGCCTGGAAACTTTATGCCGTCCCATTTCGAGGAATCTGCACATTCATCACCCATGACGCGCGAACCCTCCGAATGATCGATGCGTCGTTCGTGCCCACGCGGCGCGGCGCGCCTTCGAAGGACGCTAGGATGTCCGGTTCTCCCAACCCTTTTCCTCGAAGGATGCAAGCGAACATGACGAGCTACACCGACACACGGCTTCTGATCAATGGCGAATGGTGCGATGCCGCCAGCGGCAAGACCATCGACGTGGTCAATCCCGCCACCGGCCAGCCGATCGGCAAGGTCGCCCACGCCGGCATCGCCGACCTCGACCGCGCGCTGGCGGCGGCCCAGAGCGGCTTCGAGGCCTGGCGCCGCATCCCCGCCAACGAGCGCGCGGCCACGATGCGCAAGGCCGCCGGCCTGGTGCGCGAGCGCGCCGACGCCATCGGCCGCCTGCTGACGCAGGAACAGGGCAAGCCCTTCGTCGAGGCGCGTGGCGAGGCGCTGGCCGCGGCCGACATCCTGGAATGGTTCGCCGACGAGGGCCGGCGCGTCTATGGCCGCATCGTGCCCTCGCGCAATCTCGCGGCGCAGCAGCTGGTGCTGAAGGAACCGATCGGCCCGGTCGCCGCCTTCACGCCCTGGAACTTCCCGGTCAACCAGATCGTGCGCAAGCTCGGCGCGGCGCTGGCCTGCGGCTGCTCGTTCCTGGTCAAGGCGCCCGAGGAGACGCCGGCCTCGCCCGCCGCCCTGCTGCAGGCCTTCGTCGATGCCGGCGTGCCGGCCGGCACGGTCGGCCTGGTGTTCGGCGATCCGGCCGAGATCTCCTCCTATCTGATCGCCCATCCGATCATCCGCAAGGTCACCTTCACCGGCTCGACGCCGGTGGGCAAGCAGCTCGCCGCGCTGGCCGGCTCGCACATGAAGCGCGCGACGATGGAGCTGGGCGGCCACGCGCCCGTCATCGTGGCCGCGGATGCCGATGTCGCATTGGCGGTCAAGGCCTCGGGCGGCGCCAAGTTCCGCAACGCCGGCCAGGTCTGCATCTCGCCGACGCGCTTCCTGGTGCACCACAGCCTGAAGGAGGAGTTCGCGCGCGAACTGGTCAAGCATGCCGAGAGCCTGAAGCTCGGCGACGGCCTGGCCGAGGGCACCACGCTCGGCCCGCTGGCCAATGGCCGCCGCGTCGCGGCGATGGGCAAGATCCTGGAGAACGCGCGCGCCACCGGCGCCAAGGTCGCCACCGGCGGCGAGCGCGTGGGCGGCGAAGGCAACTTCTTCGCCCCTACCGTGCTCACGGATGTCTCGCTCGATGCCGATGTCTTCAACAACGAGCCGTTCGGCCCGATCGCCGCCATCCGCGGCTTCGACTCGCTCGACGAGGCCATCGCCGAGGCCAATCGCCTGCCCTATGGCCTGGCCGGCTACGCGTTCACGAAGTCGATCGCCAACGCGCACCTGCTGTCGCAGCGCGTCGAGGTCGGCATGCTGTGGATCAACCAGCCCGCCACGCCATCGCCGGAGATGCCGTTCGGCGGCGTCAAGGATTCGGGCTACGGCTCCGAGGGCGGACCCGAGGCGCTGGAAGGCTACCTGGTGACGAAGTCGGTCTCGATCATGTCGGTCTGACACGGCGAGGGACAAATTGCCGTCGCCAGGCGGCGCCTGCTGGGCGCCGCGATCGGCGTGCCGTCCCACCCGGGATGGCTCGGCGCGACGGCAACTTGACCCCCATGACCGATCCACGCAATGTCGCGCACGACAAAAAAGTGCAACAGGAAAAGAAGCATCGCGGCGAGGAAATCGCCCCCGGCGCGGAACACGCGCCCCAGCCCGGCCAGAAGCCGGCGCTGAAGCACGACGACGCCAAGACCGACGACAAGCAGGACTGACCGACTCCGGTCGTTCCGACGTCGCCGCCAACCCCCCATGGGAAGATCCATGACCCGGGCCCGGATCGGATGCGAACGCATCGCGCCGCCGTCCCGGGTCGGGTCGCCGGCACCGCCGGCGACCGGTCTTCCCTTCATCGTTCAACTCTCCTCTCCTTCAGCGACGGTTCTTCGGCGCTGACCGAAGATCATGGCCCAGTCGGAAAAACCGAAGATCAGGAATTCGCCACCCCCCGAGGTGGCGGTCGAGCACTCGCACGACGACTCGATCGCGGGCCACCGCGACGACATCTTCTTCGCCGCCATCGAGACCACGCGCATGCCGATGCTGGTCACCGACCCGCGCAAGCCCGACAACCCGATCGTCTTCGCCAATCGTGCCTTCCTCTCCATGAGCGGCTATGCCAGCGAGGAGATCATCGGCCACAACTGCCGCTTCCTCCAGGGCCCCGACACCGACCGCGCGACCATCGCCGCCGTGCGCGAGGCGGTCGAGGCGCGACGCGAGATCAACACCGAGATCCTGAACTACCGCAAGGACGGCACCACGTTCTGGAATGCGCTCTACATCTCCCCGGTCTACAACCAGGACAAGGAGCTGGTCTATTTCTTCGCCTCCCAGCTCGACGTGAGCCGGCGTCGCGATGCCGAGGAGGCGCTCGGCCAGGCGCAGAAGATGGAAGCCCTCGGCCAGCTGACCGGTGGCATCTCGCACGACTTCAACAACCTGCTGCAGGTGATGTCGGGCCATCTCGACCTGCTCGAGCACCGCCGCAAGGCCGGCAACGTGACCGATGCCGCCCTGAGCCGCGCGGTCGACAACATCCGCAGCGCCGTCCAGACCGCCTCGACCCTGACGCAGCAGCTGCTCGCCTTCTCGCGCAAGCAGCGCCTGGAGGGACGGCTGGTCAATCTCAACAGCCTGGCCGAGGGCATCGCCGACCTGGTCAAGGAGACCCTGGGGGCGGGCATCGAGGTCCGCATGGCGCCGGAGCCGGCCCTGGGCAACTGCCAGCTTGATCCGACCCAGCTGGAGATGGCGGTGCTCAACGTGCTGGTCAACGCGCGCGACGCCATGCCCGATGGCGGCACCGTCACGCTCAGGACCCAGAGCATCGAGGTCGACGGCGACGACATGGGCACCTTCGTCGGCCTGATGCCGGGGCGCTACGTGTCGCTGTCGATCACCGACACCGGCACCGGCATCGCGCCGGAGATCCTGGGTCGCGTGATGGACCCCTTCTTCACCACCAAGGAGGAAGGCAAGGGCACCGGCCTGGGCCTGTCGATGGTCCACGGCTTCGCCAAGCAGTCCGGCGGCACGGCCAGCGTCGAGTCCGCGCTCGGCGTCGGCACCACGGTGCGCATGTATTTCCCGGCGACCGATTCGCTGGCGCCGCCCGCCGTGGCGCGCACGACCCGCCGCGCGGCCGACCACGGCGGCAGCGAGACCATCCTGGTGGTGGACGACCGCATCGAGGTGGCGCAACTCTCGCGCGACATGCTCCAGGACCTGGGCTACACGGTGCACGTGGCGGGCAACGCGCGCGAGGCATTGCAGCTGGTCGAGGACCAGCGCGATGCCTGGACGCCCGACCTGCTGTTCTCCGACCTCATCATGCCCGGCGGCATGAATGGCTTCGGCCTGGCGCGCGAGATGCGTCGGCGCCTGCCCGGCATCCGGGTCCTGTTGACGACCGGTTTCGCCGGTTCGGCCGATGGCAAGAACTCGGACCAGGGCATGGAGTTCGAGATCCTGAAGAAGCCCTACCGGCTGGCCGACCTGGCGCGCCGGGTGCGGCTGGTGCTCGACGACCCGGTCGACGACGCATCGGCCTGAGCCCCACGCGCGCGGTGGCGGTCCTCAGGCCCGGCCGACCCGCGCGCCGATCGCCGCCAGGGTCCGCAGCAGGGCCCGGTTGACGTCCTCCGGCTCCATCTCGTGCGTCTGGCGCAGGCTGCGCACGGTGTCGGGGTCGTCGCCCTCCATCGCGCAGGCGACCTGCAGCGTCGGCGCGTAGGGGCCGCTGCCGCCCTGCACCGCCATGACGATGCGGTCGGGCAGCGGGATGCGCGCCAGGCTGGCGCGCAGGGGCTCGTCCATCACCAGGTCGAGTTGCGAGAACAGGCCGCACAGGTAGATCTCGCGCCGCAGGTCCTCCTCGATGCCGGCATCCATCAGGTGGTGCATGAGCTGGCTGCGCAGCACCATCGACGCATTCACCGGGCGCAGGGCGACATCGTCGCTGGCATGGGGCAGCTGCTCGGCCAGCCAGCGGTTGAGCGTGCGGAAGCCCAGCATCATGAAGCCATGGCGCAGCGAGGCGATGCCGTTGCGCAGGCCCAGGCCGGCCGAGTTGAGATAGATCAGCAGGCGGTAGGCCAGGGCCGGTTCCTGCGCGAAGGCCAGCTCGATGCGGTCGAGCGACTGCTCGGCATCCAGCGCGTTCATGGTCTGCACGATGGCGCGCCGGGTCGGCGGCAAGGGCTGGCCCCGGTAGCGGTGCAGCACGTCCTCCAATGGCCAGCCGGTCACGGCCCAGGCGCCCTGCTGGTCGAGCGCATGCTCGGTCAGGGCGCGGCTGGCGACGCCATCGACCAGCATGTCGGCCTGCACCGGGCTGTCGGCGGCGCGGCCGGCCATGCGGGCGCCGGCGCTGTTGTCGCGCGCGCGCAATGCCGCCTGCAGCGCGACGGCGGCATCGAGCGGCGCGAGCTGGACGGCGCGGCGCGCGGCCCAGCGCTCGCCCGCCAGCGGCCGCAGCTCGTCGGGCGTGCCATCGAGCACCAGCCGCGCGCCGCGCGCGTGGGCCTCGCGCAGCGCGCCGCGCAGGCGCGCGTCGTCGAGCCACGCCGCCGGCACCTCGATGGCCGGATCGGCGCGCGTGGCGTGCGCCAGCAGGCCGCCCAGCAATTCGCGCGAGCGCGCCACCAGCAGCAGGTCGGGCGATTCGGCCGACCACAGCTCCTCCAGCGTGCGCAGCAGATGCTGGCCATCGACCCCGGGGTCGTCGGCATGCACGAACAGCCGCACGCCCGCCAGCGCGCGGGCCCGATTCCAGAGCGGCCGGTAGCCCAGGGTCAGGCTGCCGAGAACCGATTGCGCCATGCCAGTCCCCTTCCCGCCTCAGCCGATGTAGTTGAACAGCGACAGCTTCTGGACCTGGGCGTAGGAACTCAGCGCCGCCGAGTACACGGTCTCGTTGGTCTTGAATTCGGAGATCGCCTTGACGGTGTCGAGGTCCTCGGCGCGCGAGCGGTCGGCCTCGAGCTGCGCGTTGCGCGTCTCCTGGCGGTTGGTGATGCTGTCGACGCGGTTGAGCAGGTCGCCGGCGCGGCCGCGCGAGGACGACAGGCGCGAGGCCGCCGTGTCGATCTGCGCCAGCGCCTGGGCCACGCCCTGCGTCACGGCGCCGGGGGTGGTGCCGTCGCGCACGCTGGCGATGGCCTGGTCGAGCACGCCGAACAGGCTCGAGCGCGTGCTGGGCGAGACGCTCAGGCTGTCGCCATTGGCCGGCTTGCCGCTGGCCAGGAACGACATGCCGTCGAACGCGATGGCCTGGCCGCTCTTGTAGGGCTGGCCGGTCTTCACCGCGGCATGGGTGGTGGTGTCGGTGACGTCGTAGGTGGTGGCGCCGGCGGCATCGACGGAGAAGCTGACCTGGTAGCCATGGCCGGTCAGCGCCGCCGGGTCGCTGACCTGGCCGGCATTGGTCCAGACGCCGCTGGTGCCGGCGCCCTGCGCGATGGCGAAGACGCCATTGCCGGTGGGCACGTCCATCCAGGTCGCATGGCCGTCGAGCGCGGCGGGCACGCCGACCTCGCTGGCGGCCGGCTGGCCGGCGATGCCCTGGTAGTTGACGCCGGTGCCATCGTCGACGAATGGCGCGCCGGTGCTGCCCAGGCCGCCGAACAGCGGCAGGCCATTGCCGTCGCGGGTGTTGGCATGGCCCACCAGCTCGTCGCGCAGGGTCGTCATCTGCTGCGCGATGCTGGCGCGGTCGGTGGCCGAGAGGCCGACGCCACCGGCCTGCACGACCAGCGTGCGGAAGCTCTGCATCGCCGTCATCGCATCGCCCAGGGTCGACTCGGCCGTCGAGACGGCATTGCGCTGCACCTCGAGCGCGCGCTGGTCGGTGGCGACGCGCGCCATGCGCGTGGTGGCGCGCTCGGCCTGCGCGGCGGCGGTCGGGTCGTCGCTCGGGCGCAGCACGCGCTTGCTGGCGCTGATCTGCTCCTGCAGCTTGGACATCTGCGACTGGCGCGTGGCGATGCGGCTCAAGGCGTTGTCGTAGGCGTTGGCGGTCGCGAGCCGGGTGCTGGACATGAATGGTTTTCCTTCCTCTGGGCGGGTGGGCGTGCGGGTGGCGCGGGAGCTGGCGCCGTGGCGGGCTCGTTCAGCGCATGTTCTGCAGCAGGGTGTCGAACAGGTTCTGCGCCACCTGGATCATCTTGGCCGAGGCCTGGTAGGCCTGCTGGAACTGCAGCAGGTTGGCCGCCTCCTCGTCGAGGTTGACGCCATCCTGGTTGGCGCGCTGGGTCTCGGTGCTGCTGGCGATGGCGCCGGAGACATCGGCGGCGTACTGCGCGCTCTGCGAGCGCACGCCGACCTGCGCGATCAGGCCGGCATAGCCGTCGACCATCGGCGCGCCGTCGAACACCGGCTTGTCGCGCAGCGCCAGGATCGCATTGGCGTTGCCGGCATTGAGCGTCGCATAGCCGGAGGTGGTGGCCTGCACCGTGACGGTGTCGCCCGCCTTGGGCGTGCCGCTGAGCGACAGGGTCCAGCCGTTGTAGCTGATCGGCTGGCCCGAGGCATAGGCCACGCCGCTCGGGTTGCCGGTCCCGCTGCCGGCGACGTCGAAGGTGCCGTTGGCATTGAAGGTCAGCGTCACCGGCGCCCTGAGGTTGGCGTCCTGCGCGGTGGCCGCGATGGTGCCGATGGCGATGCTGCCCTTGTTGGTCGCGGCCGGGCGCGCCTCGACCGGGCTGGCGGCCGCGAGTTCGCGCGGCGAGGTCAGCGCCACGCCCATCGCGCCGGCCGCCGCCGCGTAGGGCTGGAGCGTGAAGGTGTCGCCGGCGGCCGCCGCGCCGCTGGCGATGTCGAGCCGCAGGCCGTCGACCACCGCGGGCATCGGCCCGGCGAACTGCGTCGCCTTGCCATCGGACAGCCGCTTCACCTCGAAGGCGCCGCCGGCGCCGAACTTGATCTCGTAGCCCGACGCGGCCAGTCCGCTGGCATCGCCGACCTGGGCGGTCACCACCGCGTTGCCGGTGTTGGCCAGGCCGGCGGCGGCATTGGGGATGGCGATGTCGCGGAACAGGCCGTTGCCGGCGTGGCCCTCGAGGTCGACGCCCAGGCGGTTCTGCCGGTTGACCTCGGTGGCGACCGTGAGCGCCATGCGGCCGAGGCCGTCGCGGGCCGCCGTCAGGTCGTCGTTCTGGAAGCGCAGCAGCCCGGCGACCTTGCCGCCCGAGAGCATCGATTCGTCGATCGGGCTGGAGAGCATGGCGCGCTCGAGCGCCAGGCCGCTGGTGCCGCCATCGGCGGTCTGCAGCGTCATCTTCGAGGTGCTGGCGCCGAGCACCAGCGCCTGGCTGCCGATGAAGACGTTCAGGCTGCCATCGTCGGACGCCACGGTCGAGACCTGCACCTGCGCGCCGATCTCGCGCACCATCTGGTCGCGCTGGTCGAGCAGGTCGTTGGGGGCATGGCCGCTGCCCTGCGAGCGCGCGATCTGCTCGTTGAGCGCGGCGACGCGGCCGGCCAGGCTGTTGATCGCCTTGACCGAATCGGCCAGGCCCGAATTGACGCCGCGCTGCAGGTCGTCGAGCTGGGTCTGGGCATGGGTGAAGCGCGCCGCCATCTCGTCGGCGCGCGACAGCACCACGTTGCGCGCCGTCATGTCGTTGGGCGTGGTGGCGACATCGGAGAAGGCATTGAGCATGTCGCTCATGGCCGCGCCCATGCCGCTGGTGCCGCTGGGGAACACGTCCTCCAGCGCGGCGAGCCGGTCGGCGCGGGTCGAGTCCATGGCCGCCACCGATTGCGACTGCACCGCCTGGCGGGTCAGGAACTGGCTGTGCGAACGCGTGATGTCGGCCACCTCCACGCCCTTGCCGATGTAGCCGCTGCCGGTGTATTGGCCGGCCACCGACTGCAGCACCGCGCTCTGGCGCGAATAGCCCACGGTGTTGGCGTTGGCGATGTTCTGGCCGGTGGTGGACAACGCGGTCTGGTTGGCCATCAAGGCCCGGGAGGCGACGTTGAGCAGGTTACTCATGGGAGAGGTCTCGGGATGCGGAGGGCTTCGGGAAAGGCGACGCGGATGACGATGACTCGGGCGACGGTGGGGCGACGGTCGTCACACCTGCTGCGCGCGCTGGATCATGAGCGTCGAGTTGATGGCGCGGCTGAGCTTGGCGGCATAGGCCGGGTCGGTGGCGTAGCCGGCCTGCTGCAGTTCGCTCGCATAGGTGTGGGCGGCGCCGTTGACGGCACCGCCGCCGGCGCCGGCGGCCACGGCCTTGGCCTGCGCATAGCGCGGGCTCTCGCCGATCAGGCGCGCGTAGTCGCGGAACGAGGCCTCGTAGGAATCGTAGGCGCGGAAGTTGGCCTGCACCTTGCGCGGCGCGCCATCGACGTACTCGGTGGTCGTGATGGTCGCGACCTTGCCGGTCCAGCCCGGTCCGGCCTTGATGCCGAACAGGTTGTGCGACGTGCTGCCGTCGGCATTGCGGATCTCGCTGCGACCCCAGCCGGTCTCGTGGCCGGCCTGGCCGATCATGAAGCTCGACGGGATGCCGGTGGCCTGCGCCACGCGCTCGGCGGCGGCGCTGTGCTGGGACACGAAGCCGCTCTGGCTGGCGCTCGGATTGACCACGGTGGAAGCCGCCGGCAGCGACACGGTCGGCAGGCTGCCGCGCGCGTCGCCGGTCATCTTCTGCGACAGCTGGCGCGTGATGGCGTCGGTCAGGCCACCGGGCATGCCGGAGAGCTGGACCGAGAACTGCTGGTCGAGCAGGTCGGTGCCCAGCTTCTCGCCCTCGCTGTCCATCAGGCCCGACTTCATGGTCGCCTCGCGCATGCTCTTGAGCAGCTCGCGCATGAACAGCGACTCGAACTGCTTGGCCGCCTCCCTGACCGCCTTCGGATCGTTGGTGCCGGCCGCGAGCTTGAGCGCATCCAGCGACCGCGCATCCGCCGCCAGCGCATTGCCGCTGCTCGCCGGCAGCGAATTGGACGACATGGAAGACATGGACGAGATGGTCATGCACCGACTCCTTTCGGGAACGCCGCGGAACCGGCTCCGCCGGGCCGTTGGCGTTGCCCCCTGCAAGGGGGTTGGCGCTGCCACACGAAGTGGGCAAGCCTGGGGGTGAGCCTGTTCATATGACTTCGAGTTCGGCGTTCATGGCGCCGGAGGCCTTGATCGCCTGCAGGATCGCCAGCAGGTCCTGCGGCGTGGCGCCCAGCGCGTTGAGCGCGCGCACCACGTCCGAGAGCTGCGGCGAGTTGGGCACCTGGATCAGGATGCCGGGCTCCTGCTTGATCTGGATGCTGGCCTGCTCGGCCACCACCGTGCGGCCACCCGACAGGGGTGCCGGCTGGCTGATGACCGGCGTCGAGCTGATCGTGACCGACAGGTTGCCATGGGCGATGGCGCACGGCCCGAGCGTCACCGACTGGTTCAGCACGATGGAACCGGTGCGGGCGTTGATCACCACCTTGGCCGCCGGCGCCGCCTGGTCGAGCGTGATCTCCTCCAGCTCGGCCAGGAAGCCGACGCGGGCATTGGACTCGGTCGGCGCCCGGACCTCGATGGTGCGGCCGTCGATGGCGCGCGCGGTGCCGGTGCCCATCTTGCGGTCGATCGCCAGCGCCACGCGACGGGCGGTCTGGAAGTCGGTGGTGTTGAGGCCCAGGTTGACGCTCTCGCCCTCGAGCAGCGGCGACGGCACGGCGCGCTCGACCTGCGCGCCGTTGGGCACGCGCCCGGCGCTCAGGTGGTTGATCTGCACCTTGCTGCCACCGGCCGCGGCGCCGGCGCCACCGACCACCAGGTTGCCCTGCGCCAGCGCATAGATCTCGCCATCGGCGCCGCGCAACGGCGTCACCACCAGCAGGCCGCCCTTGAGCGACTTGGCGTTGCCCATGGAGGACACATTGACGTCCAGCGTCTGGCCCGGCTGGGCGAAGGCCGGCAGCTGCGCCGTCACGATCACCGCCGCCACGTTCTTCAGCTGCAGCTGCGAGGCCCGGTTGTCCGGCAGCACGATGCCCAGCTGCTGCAGGTAGTTGGCCACGCTCTGCGTCGTGTAGGGCATCTGCGTCGTCTGGTCGCCCGTCCCGTCGAGCCCCACCACCAGCCCGTAGCCGGTCAGCTGGTTGGTCCGCACGCCCTGCACGGCCGCCAGCTCCTTGATGCGAATGGCATGCGCCGGCGAGACCCAGAGACCAAGAAAAACGGCCAGCGCGGCAAGCGCAGCGAAGCCCGAGCGGGAAACGCCGCGGAACCGGCTTAGCCGGGCCGCCGGCGTTGCCCCCTGCAAGGGGGTTGGCGAAGCGACACGAAGTGCGCGAAGACTGGGGGTGTACATACTAGAAGGGAAGCACGTTCATGAAGAAGCGACCCAGCCAGGGCATGACCTGGGCTTCCTGCTGCGCGCCACGGCCGCGCGACTCGATGCGCACGTTGGCCACCTGCAGGGAGTTGACGACGCTGTTGGCCTGGATGGCGCGCGGATCGACCGTGCCGGAGAAACGCAGCACGTCGACGTTCTGATTGACGCCAATCTGCTTCTCGCCCGCCACCACCAGGTGGCCGTTGGGCTGCACGTCCACCACCGTCGCGGTGATCGAGCCGGTGAAGGTGTTGGCGCTCTCGGTGCCGCCCTTGCCCGCGAAGTCGTACTTCGAATCGGCACTGGCGCTGGCGCGCGTGAACGAGTTGGCCGAGAGGAACGGCACCGCCGCGATGCTGGTGTCGATGCCGTTCTTCTTGTCGATGGTCGAGGTCGACTTCTGGCTCGCGCTGACGTTCTCCACGATCAGGATCGTCACCGTGTCGCCCTGCATGCGCGCGCGCCGGTCCTCGAACAGCGGCCGGTACCGCGCCGGATTGAACAGGCTCCCCGTCGCCGGCCGCACCGCCGCCACCGGCACCTGCGGCGCCAGCGCCGCCACGTTCGTCCTCGGCATCTCCACCTCCGGCGTCTGCGCCAGGGTGGAACACCCCGAAACCAAGACGACGCTCGACAGAGCAAAGGCGAGCGAAGCGAAGCCCACGCCAGAAACGCCGCGGAACCGGCTCCGCCGGGCCGCCAGCGTTGCCCCCTGCAAGGGGGTTGGCGCAGCGACACGCAGTGCGCGAAGACTGGGGGTGTTCATCAGAGCTGCCCGAGCTTCTGCAGCATCTGATCGCTGGTCTGGATCGCCTTCGAGTTCATCTCGTAGGCGCGCTGGGTCTGGATCATGGAGACCAGCTCCTGCACCACGTTCACGTTCGAGGTCTCCAGGAAACCCTGCATGACCGTGCCCAGGCCGTTGGTGCCGGCGGTGCCGCCATTGGGCTGGCCGGAGGCGGCGGTCTCGACATACAGGTTGTCGCCGCGCGGCTCCAGGCCGGCCGGATTGACGAAGTTGGCCAGCGCCAGCGAGCCGATGTTCTGCGGCGTCGCGCTGTTGGGCAGCGTGGCCGAGACCGTGCCGTCGGCGGCGATGCTGACATTGGTGGCCGAGGGCGGCACGGTGATGCCGTTGGCCACCGGCAGGCCCGACGAGGTCACCAGGCGACCCTGCGAGTCGACCTGGAACGAGCCATCGCGGGTGTAGCCGATGGTGCCGTCGGGCTGCGTCACCTGGAAGAAGCCGTTGCCCTTGATCGCCACGTCGAGCTGATTGCTGGTCTGCTGCATGCTGCCCTGCGTGAACGAGCGGCTGGTGGCGACGGTGCGCACGCCCAGGCCCAGCTGCAGGCCGGTGGGCAACTGCGACTGCTCCGAGCTGTTGGCGCCGACCTGGCGCAGGTTCTGGTACATCAGGTCCTCGAAGACGGCATTGGACCGCTTGAAGCCGGTGGTGGAGACGTTGGCCAGGTTGTGCGAGATGACGTCCAGCTGGGTCTGCTGGGCTTCCATGCCGGTCTTGGAGATCCAGAGCGAATTGATCATGGCGGAGCGGTTCCTTGGGTGGCGGATGCGACGGGCCTCAGCCCTGGATGTTGAGCAGTTGCGAGGCCGACTTGTCGGAGCTCTCGGCGGTCTGGAGCAGGCGCATCTGCTGCTCGAACTGGCGGGCGGCGGCGATCATGCCGACCATGGTCTCGACCGGGTTCACGTTGGAACCCTCGAGCGCGCCGGTCTCCAGCCGGGCGACCGGGCTGGTCGGCAGCGGGTCCAGCGTGGCGGTGCGGAACAGGCCGTCCTCGCCGCGCGCGAGCCGGTCCTCCGGCGTCGCCGTGGCGAGCTTGATGCGGCCGATGGTGGCGGCCGGCGCGCTGCCGGTCTGCGCGCTGACCGTGCCGTCGCCGCCCACCGTGAGTTCCGAGCCCGGCGGCACGTCGATCGGCGCGCCGCCATCGGACAGCACCATCAGGCCGTTGGTGGTGGTCAGCGTGCCCTCGGGCGAGACCTGGAACGAACCCGAGCGGGTGTACGCCTCGGTGCCGTCGAGGCCCTGCACCGCGAACCAGGCATTGCCCTGGGCCGCCATGTCCAGCGTACGGCCGGTGCGCTGGATGGCGCCGGGCTTCTCGTCGTGGCCGGAGGTGGCCTCCATCGCGAACACGCGGGTCGAGGCGCCGTCGCCGCGCAGCGGCACCGCGCGATAGGTCGAGAGCTCGGCGCGGAAACCCTGCGTCGACGCGTTCGCCAGGTTGTTGGCGAGCACGCCCTGCCGCGCGGCGGCGGCGCTGGCCCCGCTCATGGCGGTGTAGATCAGGTGGTCCATCGCTCGGGCTCCGTCTCGGGCGCGATCAGCGCAGGTTCACCAGGGTCGACATGACCTGGTCCTGGGTCTTGATGGTCTGGGCGTTGGCCTGGTAGGCGCGCTGGGTGGTCATCATGTTGACCAGCTCGGCCGTCAGGTCGACGTTCGATTCCTCCAGCGCGCCCGAGCGCAGCTGGCCCAGCGTGCCGTCGCCCGGCGCGCCGCGCACCGGCTGGCCCGAGGCGAAGGTCTGGCTCCAGTAGCCCGCGCCGGTCGGCGACAGGCCCTGGGCATTGCGGAAGTTGACCAGCGCGACCTGGCCGGCCGACTGCGTCTGGCCATTGGAGTACGTGGCGGTGATGACGCCGTTGTTCTCGATGGCGATGCCGGTGAGCTGCCCGGAGGTGTAGCCATCCTGTGACAGGTCGGCCACCGCGAAGCGCGAGTTGACCTGGGTCATCTTGCCCAGGTCGAGCGAGGCGGTGAAGGTCTGCGCCGGATTGTTGGGCGAGGCCAGCGTCAGCGTCGGCACGGTCGAGGTGGCGGTGTCCAGGCTGCCATCGGTCTTGAAGTTCAGCTGGAACGGGGTCGAGGCCGCCGGATCGGCGCCGTTGACGCTGGTGTAGACATTCCAGGTGTTGTTGGCCGTCTTCTCGAAGTACAGGCCCACGGGCACTTCCAGGCCCTGCGGGTCGTAGGCGGTGAGCGAGGTGCCGTAGGTCTTCAGCGGCGTCGGCGGCGTGGCGGTCGAGGCGACCGCGGCGGTGGCGTCGAGCGTGATCTCGGCGGTCATCTTGCTGGTCTGCTTGGCCGGGATCGGGGTGCCGGTGGGCAGCCTGAGCGGCTGGGCGTCGAAGCTCTGGCGCACGCCCTTGACGTCGGTCGGGTAGCCCATCAGGTGGGCGCCGTTGTTGGTGATGAGGCTGCCTTCCTTGTCGAGCTTGAAGTTGCCCGAGCGGGTGTACGCGGTGCTGCCGTCGTTGGCCTTGACCTGGAAGAAGCCGCCGCCGTTGATGGCGACGTCGAGCTCGTTGCCGGTGATGTTGATCGAACCCTGGGCGAACTGCTGCGACACGGTGCCGACCTCGACGCCCAGGCCGACATTGGTGCCGCCCAGGCCGCCGGCGGCGCTGGCGTAGACCTCGGAGAACTCGGCGCGCGCGGACTTCATGCCCACCGTGTTGGCGTTGGCGATGTTGTGGCCGATGACGTCGAGACTGCGGCTGGCGGCGTTCAGGCCGGAGAGCGCTTGCTGGAAACTCATGGAAGGTGCTCCTGGAGGGGAAAGGTCGGGAAGGTCGTCGATGCGGCGGTCAGAGGACCGAGCGCACGCTGGAATAGGACTTCACGCCATTGCCCTGCAGGGTCAGCGTGAGACCGTCGGTGCCGCTGCCCACGGCCATGACCTTGTCCTGCATCAGCAGGGTCGAGGTCACGGCCGTGCCGCCGTTGGAGGCGACGGCCTGGAACTTCAGCGGGGTGTCGGTCGGATAGGCCGAGGCATCGACATTGAAGCTGTGCTGGCCGGCATCGAGCGCGCCCAGCTTGATGGTGTCGATCACGCGACCGGCCGGGGTCAGCACCTGCACCTGCACGTCGGCGGCCTTGCCGGCGAGGTCGAAGGCGCCGGCGCCGGTCTTGCCATCGCTGCTGAAGGCGAGCCTGTCGCCCTCGACCAGCACGTTGTGGCCGACCAGGTTGCCGGCCTGCAGCACCTGCATGGCCGACATCTGCGTCGACATGTTCTTCATCGTGTCGTTGAGCTGGGCGATGCCGCTGACCGTGTTGATCTGCGCGATCTGCGAGGTCATCTGGGCGTTGTCCATCGGGCTCATCGGATCCTGGTTGTTCATCTGCGCGACCAGCAGCTTGAGGAACTTGTCCTGCTGCTCGGAGGCGCCGGTGGCGGTGAGCGAGGACGTCGCCTCGGCGCCGGCGCTCGACGTCGGCGCGTAGGCCTTGGTGGTGCCGGTCAGGGTGTTGGTCGCGATGGTGGCGGTCATGGTGGGGAGGAGCCCGGGTGGATGCGTGGGTGGGAGGCGCCGGCTCAGGAGCCGATCTGCAGGGTCTTGAGCAGCAGGCTCTTGGCGGTGTTCATCACCTCGACGTTGTTCTGGTAGGAGCGCGACGCCGAGATCATGTTGACCATCTCCTCGACCGCGTTGACGTTGGAGTGCGTCACGTAGCCCTGGGCATCGGCCATCGGGTTGGCCGGCTCGTGGACCTTGCGCCCGGCGGTCTGGTTCTCGGTCACGGCGTCCACGCGCACGCCGGCGTTGGTCTCGCCGTCCATGGCGAGGGTCTGGAAGACCACCTGACGCGCCTTGTAGGGCTGGCCGTCCGGGCCGGCGACGGCATCGGCGTTGGCCAGGTTGCTGGCCACCACGTTGAGGCGTTGCGACTGGGCGCTCACGGCGCTGCCGGAGATGCCGAAGATGGAGAACATGGACATGGCTTACTGACCCTGGATCGCGGCGAGCATGGTCTTGCCCTCGCCATTGATGAAGCGCAGCGTGGCTTCGTAGCGCACGGCGTTGTCGGCGAAGGCGGCGCGTTCGCGGTCGAGGTCGACGCTGTTGCCGTCGAGCGTGGGCTGCGTCTGCACGGCATAGCCGGCCGCGATCGAGCCGCCGGCGCCCGCCGCGCCCGCGCCGCCCAGCGGGATGTGGCGGGCGTCGGTGCGGCCGCCGGCCGCGCCGCCAGCCAGGCCCGCGCCGCCACTACCGCCACCACCGGTCGCGTCGCGCAGCGCGTCGGCGAACGAGAAGTCGCGGGCGGCATAGCCGGGCGTGTCGGCATTGGCGATGTTGCCGGCGATGGTCCGCTGGCGCTCGGCGCGCAGCACCAGGGCCTTCGCGTTGAAGTCCAGCGAGTTCGTCAGTGAGTCCAGCATGGCGGCGTCGGGATGGGTGCGTGGTGGGAGGGCGTGGCCCATGGCGGGGCGTGCGGAAATTGTCCGGCCGCGGCCGGCCTCGGAAGCCTGGAGTAAGGGGGGGTTTCGCGGCCTGTTCCCGGTTTTGCGCGGCGCCATCGTGCCTACAGTTCGGTGCACGGCGATGCCGCGTCCCGCCCCGGGCGCCGCCCGCCGGACCCGTCACTCCCTCCCGCCGCGCGGGACCCTCCGACCCAAGGATCTGCCGCATGCGTTCATTCCCTCTGCTCGCCGCCGCCCTGTGCGCCATCGCCCTGGCGCTGGCGCCGGCCCGGGCGCAGCAGGCGCCATCGGAGGGCGCCGAGGTGAGCCCGGAATTCATCGCCTCGACCCAGCAGTGGCTGGACGACGCGGTGTCGAAGGCCCAGTCGGCCCAGCCGGCGCCGCTGCGGATGGAAGTCGCCATCGGCGCGCTGGACGCCCGCCTGCGCCTGGCGCCCTGCTCCCACGTCGAGCCCTACATCCCGGTGGGCTCGCGACTGTGGGGCCGCACCCGCCTGGGCCTGCGCTGCACGCAGGGCGGCGGCCGCTGGAATGTCTTCCTGCCGGTGACGGTGAAGGCCTTCGGCCCGGCCTGGGTGCTGCGCGACAACGTCATCGCCGGCAGCGTGCTGACGGCCGCCGATGCCATCCAGACCGAGGCCGACTGGGCCGCCGAGCCCTCGCCGGTGATGCTCGAGGCCACCCAGTGGGTCGGCCAGGTCGCCTCGCGCTCGCTGGTGGCGGGCCAGCCATTGCGCCAGTCGATGGTCAAGGCGGCCCAGGCCTTCGCCGCCGGCACCCCCGTGCGGGTGGTGGCGCAGGGCCCGGGCTTCGAGATCTCCTCCGACGCCGAGGCCATCACCCCCGGCGTGGTCGGCCAGCCGGTGCGGGTGCGGATGGAGAACGGGCGCATCGCCAATGGCATCGTGCTCGACATGCGAACCGTCCGTCTGCCTCTCTGATGCCGATCATCTGACGATCCGGCAGAAAAATGGCTCAAGTTCTCTTCAGCACCGCCGAAAGAACGTCCAAGGACCCTGTGACGGGGTCGTTGGAGAGCCAGCCATGAAGATCAATTCCCTCAACGATGCCGCTCAGACGGCCGCCCTGAACGGCGTCCGCGGCGAGCGCGGCGCCCCCGGCGCGACGCGTTCGTCGACCACCGGCCCGGTGTCGCCGGTCGCCGCCACGTCCGGCGTGCCGGTGACCGTCTCGGCCTCGGCGCGCTCGCTGGAGGTCGTCTCGGCCGGCAGCGGGATCGACGAGGCCAAGGTCGCGGCCGTCAAGGCGGCCATCGCCGATGGCAGCTTCAAGGTGAATTCCGGCGCCATCGCCGACAAGCTCCTGGCCAACGCCCAGGAATTCCTCAGTCACAACCGGAGCTGACCTCCCATGCCCGACACCCTCCAGTCCACCCAGCAGCTGCTGTCCGCCGTCGAAAGCCAGCTCGACCTCGTCGATGCCGTGCTGCTCGACGGCGACGCCGTGCGCCTGAGCGCCGCCTGTTCGGACATCCGCATCGCCTCGATGGCGTTCGCGGGCGCGCTGGAAGCGGCCCTGTCGGCGGAGGCCTTCGACCGCGAGTTCCGCACCCGCATCGAGACCGTGGCGCGGCGCCTGTCGCTGCAGCGCACCGGCCTGGCGCGGCGCCACGTGGTGGTCGAGCGCTCGCTCGCCTCCCTCATCAAGCCGCGTGCGAGCGCCACCTACGTGATGCCGGGCTCCCCCGCGGCATCGGCGATGGCGCACTGACCTACCGCGCGTCGACCGCCTTGTGATCTACACCTCGTCCATCTCCACTCTCTCGGAGCGTCCATCCATGAATCCGCTGCTGTTTCTCTTCGGTCTGGACATCGGACTGCTGGCCCTGGCCTACTGGGCCGGCTCCCTGCTCGGGCTGCTGCTGGTGATGGGTCTGTGCTTCGCGATCGCCCTGGGCCTGATCCTGTTCTCGACGGCGGCGCCCGAGCCGGAGATCGAGATGCCGGAGGGCGGACTGCCCTCGCCGCTGGGCCCGTACTTCTCCTCCTTCGCCACGCTCGAGCGCTGAGCTTGCGGGACGCGGAAAAAAAACGGCCCGGAGGCTTTCGCTCCCGGGCCAAGTTCCGCATGAACACCCACTCATCAACTGACTGACAGCGACCGCGGATTCCCTTCTTCCGCAGCCGCATGCCATTGAATAACGGGAAGCATCGGCTTGACCACCAGGGTCCTGGCTTTTCAGTGCTTATCCCAGCCGATTCGCGACCAATGTCTTCGACATTGCATCAAAACGATGCTTCGTTGAACAAGTCTTTCGATCAGTGAGGCCTCGACGGCACGGCGCGCCTGTAGGGATTTCACGCATTCCGTTGCGGGGCGATCTTCACGCGGCCCGATCACCGATGCCACGGCGCGCGGGCGTTGCGGCCTACGTCGGGCGGGCGACGCGGCTGCGATAGTCGGGCTCGGCCCCTGCCATGGTGGCGGGGATCGGGGGCCCGCTGCGGGGCCCGGGAACGCGGAGGACGCATGACGGACCTGAATCTCGCGCTGCAGGGCGGCGGCGCCCACGGCGCCTTCACCTGGGGCGTGCTCGACCGACTGCTGGAGGAGCCCGACATCGACATCCGGCGCATCAGCGGCACCAGCGCGGGTGCGTTGAATGGCGCCGCCCTGGCGAGCGGCCTCGCCCACGGCGGCCGGGCGGGCGCGAAGGCCAGCCTGGCGCGCCTGTGGCAGCAGGTCGCCCTCGCCGGCCTGCCCTTCACCCTGCTGCTGCTGCCGTTGCGCAAACCGAGCCAGGGCATCTGGGACGACGCGGTGCCATTGACGTCGCCCTACCTGACGAACCCGCTGGGCATGGGGCCGCTGCGCTTCATCCTGAACGACCTCATCGACATCGAGGCATTGCGCCAGCCGGCCGCGCCGGCGCTGCATGTCAACGCGGTGGGCGTCAACAGTGGCCGGCATCGCGTCTTCGGTCCCGGGGAGATGTCCATCGACGCCATCCTGGCCTCGGCCTGCGCGCCGCTGGTGTTCCAGGCCGTGCAGATCGACGACGAGGCCTACTGGGACGGCAGCTACGCGGCCAATCCGGCGCTGTGGCCCCTGTACGCGGACCGGACCGATGCCGACGTGTTGATGGTCGAGCTGACGCCCCTGACGCGCACCGAGACCCCCACGACCGCCAAGAACATCCTCAATCGCATCAACGAGATCGCCTCGACCCAGGGCCTGGTCTCGGAGCTGAAGGATCTCGCCGCCTTCAACGCGCGCGCGGGCCGGGACATCCGCATGCATGTGCTGAGCCTGCCGGAGGCGTCATCCGGCCTCGAGGTGGAGCCGTCGATCAAGCGCAGCGTCGGCATGGCGTTGTTCGAGTCGCTGCGCCGCAAGGGCCGCGAGGCCTGCGAGTCGTGGCTCGGGGCGCATCGGAGCTCGCTCGGCGTGGCCGCGACGGTCGACATCGAGGCCCGCTACCTGTCGGCCCACGGGCGCGGCCCGAGCGACGGCGCCTGAGCCGGCCGGCCCGGACCGCCGCCGCGTCCCGGCCGCTCAGGACGGCGCGGCGCGCGGCGGCTTCGTCGCCGCTCCGATGCCGTCGGACCGCGCGCTCGAAGGCATCCGCACATAGACCGGCTCCAGGCCGAGGGGCACCAGGAAGCGACCGCCGGCCGGCGCGAGCCTGCGCTCCACGCCCAGGAGATCCCGGACGACCAATTCGCGCAGCGCGCCTTGCGGAACGATCAGCGACTCCCCGGCGGCATTCGTCGCGTTCCAAGCGACGACCACGTCGGCCTGGCCGTCGCTGAAGAGGAAGGCCTGCACGACGGCGGCCTTGCCCTTGCCGCCATACAGGCGCTTCACGAAGCCGAGGGGGCCGAGTTCCGAGGTCATGGTCTTGAAGGCCTCGTAGGCCAGGCGATGGGAGGCGTCGTTGCGCGTCAGCCCCAACGGCCCGTCCGACCGGTCCTGGGACGAGAACCACAGCAAGGCCTTCACGCCGGCCTCCGCGGCCAGGATGTACGAGCGCGGCAGATAGGCCGCCACGGTGCGCTCGGGCACCCCGCCGGGAATGGCCTTGTCGCCATCCATCGACGGCCATCCCATCTCCGTGATCCAGATCTCCACCGGCCGACCCCGCTTCTTCTGGGCGGCAGCCTGGAGGCGCGCGAAGGCGGAGCCCAGGGAGCGATCGGGGTCGACCGCGACGAAAGGGCGCACCCAGTCCGTGTCGTGCGCGACGGCCGCGATCTCGGGCACGCCGGGCGTGTACGGATGCACCGTGAGGCCGTCCAGCCGTGGATCCAGGCCGGCCTCGAGCAGCCAGTAGTCGATGACCCACATGTCGTCGCCGGCCAGCAGCTTGATCCTCGGGTCGTAGGCCTTCACTTCACGCACCGCCGCGTTCACCATCCTGACGTAGTGATCGAGCCAGGGCGATGGCGCCTTGCCGTTCCACTGGCCGCCCAGCGCGCCGAGCAGCGACGAGTTGTGCGGCTCGTTGCCGATCTCCAGCACATAACGCACGCCTTCCTCGTCGAGCAGATGCGCGACGTGGGCCGCGAAGCGACCGAAGGCATCCGGATCGGCATGCAGCGCGACATGGGCCGGCGTGGTCATCTTCGTCGTGCTCTTGCTCAGGGTCAGCAGCGCCACCAGTCCGATGTCGTTGGCCTTGTAGTAGGCGAGCTGTTGGCGCAGGGCGGGATGGAAGTCGTTGTAGACCCCGGGCGAGGTCTCCATCCATTGCCAATAGACATGTTCGCGCACCCACTTGACATTGAGGTCGCCCAGCATGGGAAACATGCTCATCGGCTGACCCTGAAGGAACTTGACGCACAGTCCCACCGAGTCGATGAACTTCCTGGAGGCGGGATCACGCGCGGGTGCTGGCTGCGCCCGCGCGCCGGGGACGATCCCCATCGATGCGCAGGAAGCCGCCATGGCCATCGCCAGGCGACGCGTCATTCCATGGGAGCACCAACTCCCGGCAATTGCCGGACTGCTGGACAAAGGCTCTTCGCCAGGACGGGGATCAGGGGTCAATTGGACTCCAATGGATTCATCGTGCGGCAATTATCCGGAGCATCCCCGGTAATCCGGTGAACAGTGCCCGAACGGGCGCGCAGGCATTTCGGTCGAATCCCCATCGGATTCGTCCGAATGACTTCCCGACTCGAGCCGACCCTCGATCCCGGCCCTTCCGATGAGGTCGATCACTTCCTCTCGCCCCGTTTCAACCTTCCTGGACCCGACGTCGCTCGACGTCGCATGACGTATTAATTGTTCAGATTCTCGAAAAAAGACCATGGCGTAATGTCGATTCCACTCAAAAATCATTACTTAAACATTACTTGCCCTTAGATACAAAATAGGAATTAAGAAAAATCAATAAGCAGATTTTTCTCATTGATCCGATGTCATTTAAGTCAATTCATTCCATCGAAATAAGACATTTCCTATGAATCATCGCCAGACCCGAGAGCGCGGCGTTCCCGCATGAGAGTCGCCCTGGTTCATTACTGGCTGGTGGGTATGCGTGGAGGCGAGAAGGTGCTGGAAGTGTTCTCCGATCTCTATCCCGATGCGGACATCTTCACGCTGGTCTGCGAACCGAATGCGATCTCGCAGAAGTTGCGTCGCCATCGCATCACGACGTCGTTCCTGCAGAGGATCGGTGGGGTCCGCCACTACCAACGGATGCTGCCGCTGATGCCCTATGCCCTGGAATCCTTCGACCTGAGCGACTACGACCTGGTCATCTCGAGCGAGGCCGGTCCGGCCAAGGGCATCATCCCCGGCCCCCAGGCGATGCACATCTGCTACTGCCATTCACCCATGCGCTATATCTGGGACCTGTATTCCCAGTACCGCGCGGCGGCCGGCCCCGTGACGCGCGCGCTGATGTCGCTCACCGCGCCCTCGCTGCGGCAATGGGACGTGAGCACCTCGCACCGCGTCGACCACTTCGTCGCCAACTCCCGCTATGTCGCGCAGCGCATCCAGCGCTACTACCACCGCAGCGCGCACGTGGTGCATCCGCCGGTGGACGTCGCGCGCTTCGCGCCGGTGACCGGCGCGGGGGACTATTTCCTCTGTGCCGGCCAGATCACGCCCTACAAGAAGACGGAGATCGCCGTGGAGGCCTGCAGCCGCCTGGGACTGCGCCTGGTCGTGATCGGCGCGGGCGCCGGCGCCGCGCTCAGGCGCTCGGCCGGCCCCACGGTGGAGTTCCTGGGCGCGGTCGACGATGCCGCCCTGACCCACCATCTCGCGCATTGCAAGGCCCTGCTGTTCCCGGGCGTCGAGGACTTCGGCATCGTGCCCCTGGAAGTCATGGCCAGCGGCCGGCCCGTCATCGCCTATGCCCGCGGAGGGGCGCTGGAGACCGTCGTCGACGGGCGCACCGGCCTGTTCTTCCACGAGCAGACCACGGCGTCGCTGATGGCGGCGATCCAGCACTTCGAGGACTCGAGCCCGCCGTTCGACCCCGGGGTGCTGCAGGCACACGCGCGGTCGTTCGGCCTCGACGTCTGTCGTTCGCGGTTGGCCGCCCTCATCGATTCACTGCTGGGCGACGAGCACGGACGTCGAATCACCTGACCGGACCCCTTCCATGGAAGCCATCCCGATCGTCGTGTTCTGGTGCCTGATCGCGTGGGCCGTGTTCCAGCCGCCCCACGTGATGCTCTACCTGTTCTTCGCCAGCGTGTCGTTCGGATCGCTCGCGGTCGTGCCGATCGCCTGGACCGGTGGCTTCACCCTGGTGCCCACGACGATCGTCGGCATGCTGCTGATCGCGCGCCAGCTCGGCAACGTCCGTGGCCTGATGCGCACGCTGGATCTGGCGCTGCAACCATCGGCGGCCCTGCTGCTGCTGCTGTTCTGGGTGGTGGCGGGCATCACCACGCTGTTCATGCCGCGCTTCTTCCGAGGCGAGGTGCTGGTCATGAGCATGGCGTTGTCGACCGTCATGGTGCTGGAGCCGACATCGCAGAACCTGACCCAGTTCGTCTACATGAGCATCAGCGTGCTGGGCACCTTCGCCTTCGCGGGCCTGCTGCGCGACGTGGCCATGCGGCAACGGGCGCTGAACGGGCTGTGCCTGGGCGCCGGCGTCGTGATCGTCACCGGCTTCCTGGACCATGCGTCGCAGTACCTGCCGCTGGAGCCGATCCTCCAGCCCCTTCGCACCGCCAACTACGCGCTGAACGTCTCGTCGGAGATCCTGCAGACCAGGCGGATCGTCGGCCTGATGCCCGAGGCCTCCACCTTCGGCACCCAGGTGCTGACCTTTCTCGCCATGCTGCATTTCTTCCGGCGGGCCATGCCCCGGGGTCCCGTGCGCCACGTGGTCGTGCCCATCCTCATCGGCCTGCTGCTGGCGCTGGCGGCGCTGTCGACGTCGAGCACGGCCTACGTGGGACTGTGCGTGCTCGCCGCGACCGGCGTGGCCGAATGGTGCTGGCGGGTCGCGACCTCGCGCCGGAACGCGCAGCTCCAGCGGGGCCTGGAAAACGAATTCTGGTTGAGCATCGTGGCGCTCTGGCTGCTGCTCCTGGTGGTGATCACGGTGCCGCGCCTGTTCGCGCCGATCGAGCAGATGTTCGACATGATGGTGCTGCAGAAGACCCGTTCGCTGTCCTACGAGGAGCGCAGCATGTGGAACCACGTGTCGTGGAACGCCCTGCTGTCGACCTATGGCCTGGGCGTCGGTCTGGGCGGCACGCGCACCTCCAATTTCGCGGTCTCCTTGGTGAGCAGCGTCGGCCTGCTGGGCGCGACCTTCTATTTCCTGTTCGTCGTCCAGTGCCTGTTCATCCGACGGGCATCGCGTGCCGACACCCAGGGCCGGATGATGATGTCCGCGACGCGCTGGACCTATCTGCCGATCTTCCTGGTCGGCCTGGCGATCGCCACCACGCCGGATTTCGGCTTGATGAACGGCTTCCTGTACGGCCTGTCGATGGCGTTGGCGCACCGGGGTCCACGCGCGGTCGCGCAGCCCATCGAGGTGGTGCTGTCGGCGCCGGTCGCGCTGGTCGAGCCCTCCCGCATCGTGCCGGGTCGAGGCATCCGCTTTGACTGAGTCGCAGAAAATCGCCAGCCGCGCCATCGGGGCCGGCCTGTGGACGGTGGGCATGCGGATCATCGTCAAGTCGGTCGACCTGGTCATGCTGCTGTCCCTGGCGCGGTTCCTGGACGTCGCGGACTTCGGACTGGTCGCCACGGCCATGGCCGTGGTGCTGATCGTCGAGGCCCTGTTCGAACTGCCGATGACCCTCGGCCTGCTGCGCGCGCCTGTGCTGGTGCCCGGCATGCTCCACACGGCCTTCACCGTCAGCCTGCTGCGCGGCAGCGTCGTCGCCGCGGTGCTGCTGGCCCTGGCGTGGCCGCTGGCGGTCTTCAACGACGAGCCGCGCATGACCACCCTGCTCGCGGTGCTCGCCCTCGCACCGGCGATGCGGGGACTGGTCAATCCCCGGATGGTCGAGTTCGTGCGCGCGTTCGACTTCCGCCCCGATGCCCTGCTGGAGCTGGTCGGCAAGCTGGTCGCCCTGGTCCTGTCGGTCGTGATCGCCGCCCGCACGGGCAGCTACTGGGCCATCGCGGCCGCGACGGTCGCCGCGCCGCTGACGACCACCCTGCTGTCCTATGGCGTCGCGCCATGGCGCCCGCGCCTGTCCCTCACGCACTGGTCGTATTTCTCCAACCTCGTGGGCTGGAACTTCCTCTCCCAGGTCTGCACCGCATTCAACTGGCAGGTCGATCGGCTGATCCTGCCGCGCCTGACGACCACCACGTCGTTCGGCCACTACGCGATGGGCAAGCAGATCTCGGAGATCCCGAGCCAGGCCCTGCTCCAGCCACTGCTGCGCCCCGCCTCGGCGGCCCTGATCTCGTCGCCCGCCGACCAGCGCCAGGCGAGGTACCTGAAGCTGTCCCACGCCATCGTGCTGCTGATGCTGCCCGTGATGGGGTTGCCGCTGCTGTGGCCCGACGTCCTGGTCCACCTGGCGCTCGGGGCGCGCTGGGCCCCCGCGGCGCCCTGGCTGCGCTGGGTCAGCGTCCTCACGGTGCTGAGCCTGCCGGTGGTCCTGATGCCGGCTCTGGCGATGACGCTGGACCGCACGCGCCTGGCGATGTTCAGGACCCTGCTGGAACTGCTGATCCGGTTGCCCGTGGTCTGGTGGGGGGCGGTGAATTTCGGTCTCGCCGGTGCCATCGCCGGCAGCGCCACGGCGTCGAGCGCCGGCACCCTGATGTCGATGCTCGTGGTCCGTCGCCTGCTCGGCGTCGGCCTGGGCCGGCAGGTGCGGGCGTTCTGGCGGCCACTGCTGGCGATCCTGCCGGCCGTCGCGCTGCTGCATGCGACCCGGCCCCTGGTGATGGAGCGCGACGACCTCGCCGCCATGGTGCTGCTGGCGCTGTCGTTCGGCCTCGCCTATCTGCTGCTCTATGGGCTGTCGGTGTTCCTGCTGTGGCACTGCGCCGGCCGGCCGGCGGGTCTGGAGCACCACGTGCTGGCCTTCCTGCGCCGGCACCTCCTGCGGCTGGGATCCGTCGTCTCGCGGACCTTCGCCTCCTCCTCCACGCCATCGAACGAAGTCGGGAAACACCATGTCGAACACAAGCGCTGAGCCGGTCCCGCGCGCCCTTGCCGCGCCCCTGCCGGATCTCGTCATCAACGGCAAGTTCCTGCAGTCGTCGGCGCACCGGTCGGGCGTCCACCGGGTGGCCCGCGAGCTGGTGAAGGCCCTCGATCAGGTGCTGGAGGACAACGACGCCCTGGCCGCCGCGCTCGCCTGCCGGGTCGCCGTGCCGGGTCGGGAGGACATCGGGCTGCGGCTCGTGCGCATCCGCGTCGAGCACCATCCACTGGCCTTCGTGCCGCCGCTGACGCCGCGCCTGGGCAGCGTGCTGTGGGAACAGGCGATGCTGCCGCGCATCGCCGGCGACCGGGTCCTGATCAACCTGTGCAACCTCGGGCCGGTGCGCCATCGCAATGCCTTCACCATGGTCCACGACGCCCAGGTCTACACCTCGCCGGGCTCCTATTCGCGCCCGTTCCTGGCCTGGTATCGCTTCGTGCTGCCGCTGTTGGGGCGCAGGAACCGGGCCCTGCTGACCGTCTCGGCCTACTCGAAGGAGCAGCTCGATCGCTTCGGCGTCGCGCCGGCGAACCGGATCCACGTGATCCACAACGGCTGCGACCACATCCTGCGGCTGGTGCCCGACCCGGCGGCGACGCAGGCCACCGGTCTCGCGGGCGCGCCCTATGTGCTGGCGCTGGCGAACCACCAGGCCCACAAGAACATCCAGGTGCTGCTCGAGGCCTTCCACGCGCCGGCCCTGCGCTCGACCACGCTGGCGCTCTTCGGCCCGGCGCGGCGCGAGGATTTCGAGCAGCGCGGCTGGCGGGTGCCGCCCAACGTCAGGTTCCTCGGCCCCGTCAGCGACGAGCGCCTGGCCGGACTGCTCGGGCGGGCCGTCGCGTTGGCCTTTCCGTCGCTCACCGAAGGCTTCGGGCTGCCGCCGCTGGAGGCCATGGCGCTGGGCTGCCCGACGGTGGTCGCGCCCAGCGGCGCCCTGCCCGAGATCTGCGGCGACGCCCCCCTGTGGGCCCCGGCGCACGATGTCGACCAGTGGATCCGCCAGCTCGTCCGACTGCGCGACGAGCCGGGACTGCGCGCCGACGTCGGCCGCCGCGGCCTGAAGCACGCCCTGCGCTTCACCTGGCGGAAGGCCGCCCTCGGCCTGCTCGAACACGTGCTGGGACAGCCATTGATCGATTCCGGATTGCTCGGCGAGCGGAACGCGCCGCGCGCCGCGCGCGCCGACCGCAGCACGACCGCGTGAACGGCCATGAAACCCACCATCGCCATCGGCATCGCCACGGCCGGTCGCCGGGCCGTGATGACCCGCACCGTCGGCCACCTGTTCGGCCAGACCCGCATCGCCGACGAACTGCTGATCTGCCCGGCCCGCCCGGAGGATTTCGATCCGGACTGCCTGCTCGACTATCCCGGTCGCGCCGCCATCTTCCACGGCCCCGTGGGGTCGTCGGCGCAACGCAACGTGCTGATCGACGCCTGCACCTCGGACATCATCATCTTCTTCGACGACGACTTCCTCCCCGACGCCGACTATGTCGCCGAGGTCGCGTCGTTCTTCGATTCCTATCCGCAGGTGGCGATCGCGACGGGCAAGCTGCTGGCCGACGACATCCTCGGCCCCGGCCTCGACCACGCCCAGGGATTGCGCATCCTGGCGCAGGCCGGCCCCAATCTCGCGGACTTCGTCAGGCGCCCCACCTACAACGGCTATGGCTGCAACATGGCGGTGCGGCTGCGCGCGGTGCGCACGCACGGCATCCGCTTCGACGAACGTCTGCCGCTGTATGCCTGGCTGGAGGACCTCGACTTCTCGCGCCAGGTCGCCGTGCATGGCGAGGTCGTCCAGTACGACCGCTTGCGCGGCGTCCATCTCGGCAGCAAGGGCGCCGGCCGGAGCTCGGGCCTGCGCCTGGGCTACTCGCAGATCGCCAATCCGATCTACCTGGTGCGCAAGGGCACCATGGGATGGACGGTGGCGTGCCGGCACATGACCCGCAACCTCATCGCCAATGCCGCGCGCAGCTTCGCGCCCGAGGCATGGATCGATCGGCGCGGCCGCCTGAGAGGCAACCTCGCGGCGCTCTGGGACTGGATGCGCGGGCGGGACGATCCCGGGCGCATCCTGAACATCTGAGGCGGCCGCGCCCTCACGAGGACAGCGCGCCGCCGCCGCCGTGGGGCAGCACGTACTGCTGATTGGCCGACCGATAGCTGCGATGGCGGTAGTAGTAGCGGCTGTTGTAGCGCTTGTCGAGGTTCATGCCGTTGAACAGCAGGCCGTTGATGGAGACGCCGGCCTGGTTCAGCCGCCGCACGCTCTCGTTCAATTCGCCCAGCCGGCCCTGCCCCGCCCGCGTGACCAGCAGCACGACGCCGCACGCGCGCGCCACCGTGACGGCATCCGCGGCCACCAGCACCGGGGCGGTGTCGATCACGACCAGGTCGTAGCGGGACGAGAATTTCTCCAGCGCCCGCATGAACGCCTCCGACTCCAGCATGTCGGCCGGGAAGTCCGGCAGCCGCCCGGTCGTGAGGACGTCCAGGTTCGGCCGCACCGCCACATGGACGGCCTCGGTGTCCGCGAGCCGGCCCGACAGCACCTCCGAGAGTCCGGCCGACGACGTGAAGCCGAAGGCGAAGCTCCGGTCGCCGCGCCGCAGGTCGGCATTGATCATCAACACCCGTTTGCCCGACTGCGCCAGCAGCAGGGCGAAGTTGCAGGCGATGAAGCTCTTGCCGACGCCCGGCGTCGCGCCGGCGATCATGATGCGGTTGTTGGATGCCTGCGCCAGGGTCGTCTTGAGCGTGACCCGCAGGGTCCTGAGCGCCTCGATCGGCTCGCTGTGCGGATAGGCGTCGGCGAGCAGCCGTTCCTCCCGGGCGCTCTTGCGGGCCTGTTGGTCCAGGACGAACTGCTGCGGACTCTGGGGCAGGACCGCATAGACATTCAGCCCCGTCGAGGCCTCGACCTCGTCCGGGTTGTGGATCCCCGCGCTGCTGCGGGTGCGGGCGATCGCCAGACCCGGCCCGGCGAACAGCCCCAGCACCAGCGCGAGGGCGAGGATGAGCGACTTCTGCGGCTTGACCGGCTGCTCGGCGACGTCGGCGTTGTCGAGCAGCCGCACGTTGCCGATGCGGCCCTCCTTGACCAGACGCATCTGCAGCGCGTTGTTCTGCATCGACTGGTAGAGGTCGGTGTTCACCTTGACGTCGCGCTCCAGACGCAGCGCGTCGCGCTGCACGTTGGGCATGCCCGAGATGCGCGCGTTCAGCGCGTCCAGCTCCTGCTGCACGGTGCGGATCTGCCGGTCCAGCGTCTGCAGGCGGGGACTCTCCGGCATGAAGTGGCCCTCCGCCTCGCGCCGGCGCAGTTGCAGTTCGAGCAGGCTGGTCTTGAGTTCGGTCGTCCGGCGCAGCCAGACCCGGGCCTCCTCGTCGAAGGACGCGGTGCCGTTGACGTTCCTGAAGCGCGCCAGCGCATCCTCCGAACCCTGCAGCTGGCGCTCGAAGACCGGCAGCTGGGCAGCCAGGAAGTCGAGCGTCTTCTGGGCCTCGGCCGATTTCCGCTGGCCGCTCTGCAGCACGTACTGGCGGCCGAGCGCGTTCAGCGCGGCCGCCAACCGCACGGGATCGGCATCCTCGAGCATCACCGAGACGACGTTGGACTGCCGCCCCTGCTCGACGAGCTGCAGGCGGGTCTGCATGTCCTCGATCGCGCGCAGACGCGAGGCCACCGCGACTCTGAATTCGCCGCCCGGCAGCGCATCGAGCCGGCTCAGCTCGATGTCGATGGCGCCGGCCGCCACCGCGGCGCGCAGGGGCACGCCGACCTGGCCCTCGAGCGGGACGTCGAGCAGCCGGTGGCGCACGACATAACGGCCACCGGCCTGCGCCGTCACGACGAAGGGCTCGTCGTTCTCCAGGTCGGCCGGCACGGAGAAGCGCTTGACCTCGATGCGCTCCCGGCCGGTGACATAGCCATCCAGGCCCAGGAAGCCGGGGGTCGACAGCCCGGTGGCCAGGGTCGACAGCCAATAGCCCACCACCGGCGGGTGGTGGGGCCGGGCCACGACCCGCAAGGCGGCATCGTCGACGGCGCCACCGACCACCAGGCGCGACCCCAGCACCTGGAGCTCGCCGGCCACCGGCGTCCTGATCTCGAACAGGCCCGAGGTCTCCCTGAAGGCGCCCTTCTCGTCGGATGCCGGCTCCTCGATCTGGATCAGCAGGTTGCCCCGATAGATGGGCCTGGCCAGGGTCACGTAGATCGCGCCGAGGGCCAGGATCGTCGCCAGGACCCCGAGGATCAGCCATCGGTGGTCGATGAAGATGTCCTTGTAGTCGGACAGCCGGGGCGCGTCCCCGTCGTCGATGAGGACCACCAGCGAATTCGATGCATCGGGTGGTCGCCGACGCGGATCGTGGGGAGAGGCGATGACGGAGGAGTTCATACGGGAGACGCAGGGGTGGAGGAACGGGCGGCGGGGAAAGCGCAATCCGGCGGGGAGCGCCGGCTTGGGCCGGGCGCATCGGGGCGCGGCCGGTGACTCACGTCATTCCCCGAAGAGGTCGGACGAATAGGAATTCATCAGCCTCGAGCGGAACTTCAGGGAACCGAAACGCGCCCGGGTGGCGTCGCGCGCCGCGTCGCCCATGCGGGCCCTCAGCCCCGCGTCGTCGATCAGCAGCGCGATGGCCCTGACCATCTCGTCCTCGGTCGCGCAGAGGAATCCGGTCGTCCCGTGCTCGATCACCTGGCGGTGCTGCGGCGTGTCCATCACCACGCTCGGCAGGCCGACCGCCATGGCCTGGATCAGGAACAGCGGATAGCCGCGGGTCCGCCAGGGCGCCACGTAGAGCCAGCCGGCGGCGAGCTCCGCCGCATGCGTCGAGTCGCGCTCGATGTCCACGATCCGGACCCCGGCGGCGTCGAAGCAGCGCACCATGTGCTTGTCCATGTGGCCGAGCCACTTGAACCCGATGCTCAACTCCTCGGCGCTCAGCAGCACGGCGATCTGCGAGAGGATCTCGATGGCCTGGATGCTGGCGTACGTGCCGCCGCTGAGCACCAGCGGATGCGCCGACTCCGCGCGCGGGACGTTCAGGAACGCGTCGTGCACGGGACTCTCGATCAGGTGGCTGCTGCCCCACGACTCGAACGCCTTGGACTGCAGCGCGAAGGTGGCGATGGCGGAACTCTGCGCCGGCCGGATCAGCGGTCGGGCCAGGGCCATGGTCAGCCAGCCGGCGAGCCGCAGCGTGCTCAGCGAGCGCGAGCCATGCGGCGAATACAGCACCTTGGCCTGCAGGCCGCAGCGACGCAACGCCAGCGACCCGATGACGCACGGGACGATGCCGTGGAAATGCAGCGTGGTGGGCCGGCTGCGCAGCAACTCCCGGCAGCACAGCAGGTAGAAGTCCTTGTACTGGACGTACTTGTTCCTGTTCTTCTCGACCAGGACGACCTCGGCGTGCCGCTGCAGGTGGTGGATGTGCTTGCGGGCCTTCTCGTCGTCCAGCAGCACGATCGACTGCGGCCGCCCCATGTACGACAGCTCGCGCAGCGCCGGCCCCAGGAAGCTGTAGACCTCGTCGGTGACCGCCGCGACCAGATGCAATATGCGCGGCACCTTGCTCTCGTCCTCGGTCGCATCGCGACACACGTCCATGAGGGCAGCGTTCACTAACGGGCACCTTCCCTGAACAGGACGACCTTGACCGTCCTCAGGAGGATCATGGCGTCGCGGGCGATGGACCGACTCTCGACATAGCGCCGATCCAGCGCGACGCGCTCCTCGTAGGACGTGTTGTTGCGGCCGCTGACCTGCCACAGTCCCGTCATGCCGGGCCTGACGCTGACGTAGTGCCACCGGCTGGCGCCGTATTTCTCCAGTTCGGCCACGGTCACGGGTCGCGGGCCGACGAGATTCATCTCGCCCTTGATGACATTGAGCAACTGCGGCAGCTCGTCCAGGCTGGTGCGGCGCAGGAAGTCGCCGATCATCGTCACGCGTGGATCGCGGGTCAGCTTGTGGTCGCGCCTCCATTCGCGGGCCGCCTCCGGATCGGTCTCCAGCAGATGCGCCAGCACCTGCGAGGCATCCCGGCGCATCGACCTGAACTTCAGGCAACGGAAGAGCCGGCCATCGCGGCCGACGCGATAGTGGGCGAAGAGCAGCGGCGCGCCATCGCTGCGCCAGATGAATCCCATGATGACCAGCAGCAAGGGCGACAGGAGGGCGAAGAGGATCAGCGCCAGCACCTGGTTCACCCGCAGATCGACCCATTCCCTGAGGTATGCCGATCCCTGGGGTCTTCCTTCGTTGACCAGGGTTCGGGCAGAAATGTAGGTCGCTACGCTCGACATGTCGATCTCCTTGCCAATCAATGCGGTGCCCTCAGCCAGCGATCAGTTTGACTTCTGTGATTCCAAAGGCGTACACGTAGTTGTCTTAAAGTGAATTCGCCCATTCGTTCTCACCTGCAGGACTCGCATCGGCATGAGCGATTCGGTCCATGCGACTTCGCGACATCGACATGAGGTCAATCATCAATGACCAATGACCAATGGCTTATTCAGGAGTCAATTCCATTCCGGATCGACCTGGCAATTGACTCCGACGGGAGAAGATGGCCCATCCACGAGATTCGTTCTTGCGTCTTGCGATGGATCAATCGATGACGTATCGATCGCGTGATCGATGCGTGGCGTCGGTCGGACCGGCGGCGACCGCGCGGATCACGAGGACTCAGCGGGAGCTGGGACCGGGTCTGCTGTTGGCCTTGCGGAGCCGGTCGAGCTGCAGGGCCTGCTGGGCGTCCCGCAGGCTCTTGGCCGCCCGTGCCGCCGCGTAATTGACGAACAGGATGTCGACATTCCGGTTCCAGGCCGCGATGGCATGCGCCTGGCCATCCGGCTCCCGGCCGCCGCCGTCCTGGGCCGGCGTGGGACGCGCGGGGAACGGAGGAACCGCGGTGCCGGTCCGGGTCAGGATGGCGGCTTTCTTCTGATGGGTCAGCATGCTCTGTGATTCCATGTCTTGCGGGGCGGCGCGAAGTGATCCACCTCCGCGATGGCGATGGCGATGGCGATCGCGCTGGCGGATGTGTCTTCTCGATGGGGGGTGGCATGGAGCCCGGGGCCGTGGTGCCTCCGGGGTCGACCCGGGAGTCACGCACATGGAACGGGCTGGCGCTCCACCGTGGCAATTCCCGGCAATCCTCATGCCCGTCGTGTGACGGAATGCAAGCCGGGCGGATCGCGCCAGGCCCGGCCTCGAAGAGACCGGTGCGGAACAACCTTCTGGCATGCAGACGTCCCGGACGTCGATGCAGCGTGCCGACTGACATGGACTGCACATGCCGGCGCACGCGAGTTGGTCGAATGCAGGAATTGACTTGGAGGTCTCAAATCGATTCACCCAAGAGGTTTCAATGCTTGCTTTGAATTATCGAGGCCCCTATCGCGTGCGTGTCTCGGAGAAGTCCGATCCTGTCATCGAGCATCCGAACGATGCCATCGTCCAGGTATTGCGTGCCTGCATCTGCGGTTCGGATCTGCATCTCTATCACGGCCTGGTGCCGGACACGCGGGTCGGGACGACCTTCGGGCACGAGTTCGTCGGCACTGTCGTCGACATCGGCAGTTCGGTGCAGAACCTCAAGCGCGGCGATCGCGTGCTGGTGCCATTCAATGTCTTCTGTGGCAGTTGTTATTTCTGCCAGCGCGAGTTGTATGGCAACTGTCACAACACCAATCCACAGGCGAGCGCGGTCGGCGGCATCTATGGCTACTCGCACACGGCGGGTGGCTTCGATGGCGGCCAGGCGCAATTCGTGCGCGTGCCCTTCGCCGACGTCGGACCGACCAAGATCCCCGACGAGCTGCTGCTGGAGGACGCCCTCATGCTCACCGACGCCTTCCCGACCGGCTACCAGGCCGCCGAGATGGGCGGCATCCGCCAGGGCGACACGGTGGTGATCTTCGGCGCCGGCCCGGTCGGCATCTTCGCGGCGAAGTCGGCCTGGCTGCTCGGCGCCGGGCGGGTGATCGTGGTGGATCACCTGGAATACCGGCTGGAGTTCGTCAGGAACTTCGCGCAGTGCGAGACCGTCGACTTCAAGTCGGTCGACGACATGGCGATCCACATCAAGAAGATGACCGACTGGCTGGGCGCCGATGTCTGCATCGACTGCGTCGGCTGCGAGGCCGCCGGCAGCGCCATGCAGCGCCTGACGGGCGTGAAGATGAAGGTGCAGGCGGGCTCGGCCACGGTGCTGCACTGGGCCATCAATTCGGTGCGCAAGGGTGGCACCGTGTCGATCGTCGGGGTCTACGGGCCGACCTTCAATGCCGTGCCGATCGGCAACGCGGTGAACAAGGGCCTGACCCTGCGCATGAACCAGGCCAGCGTGAAGCGGCACCTGCCGCGCCTGATGGAGCACATCAAGGCCGGGCGCGTGGAGCCGCACAAGATCATCACGCACCGCATCCCGCTGGAGGAGGCGGCCGACGCCTACCACCTGTTCTCGAGCAAGCTCGACAACTGCATCAAGCCCGTCCTGATCCCGCCGGGCGTCACCGTCTGATCCCAAGGAGCCCACGCATGGACACACCGCAACAGTTCGCCCACATCAAGGGTTGGGGCGCCGACCTGGACCCGGCAAACCGTCCCGCCTATCCCAAGGAGCGGACGCCGCCCCGGCTCGATCCGCCGGTGCGCTGGCAGGAACCACCGGCGCAGACGCGCTATGTCGAGGTGCTGCGTTCGACCGAGCGACCGGCCATGACGCCGGTCTTCGGCAGCGGCCAGCCACCGCGCGGCGTGAGCGGCAGCGTGCGCCGCTTCGCGTTCGGCTTCAGCGAGAACGACCTGCGCCACTGGCTGCTGCTGCTGCTGGCCGATCGCATCGACGTCGGCGAGGGACTGGTCGAGGATCTGGCCCGGGGCCACGTGCCACGCATCTATTCGGAGATGGGCGGCCGCGCCGAGCTGACCCACAACCCCATGGGCGCGGCCAAGAAGGCGCTGACCGTGGCGGCGGTGCTCGGAGCCGTCTATCTGGTCGCGCGCCGTCGCTCCAGCCGGCGATGAAGGCCGCCGTCTTCATGTTGTCATTTCCACGCAGACGCAGAACCAGGAGATCCCCATGAGCCCATCCGCCCCGCCATCGGCCACCGACACCCCGGCCTTCACCTTTCCGACCGCCGACCGGCACGACGAGAACGCATTGCCGGCATCGGCGCCCAAGGTCGACCATCCCACGGAGGAGGCGCTCGACCACGGCATCGAGGAGTCGTTCCCGGCCAGCGACCCGGTGTCGGTCAGCGTCACGAGCAAGCTGCCAGCGGCATCGGGCGGCGGCGGCGGGGGCAACGGCGCGGCGGCCGGCGGCCCCACCGGCACGCAGCCGACCGCGCCCGGCGACGACGCGCCGCCCGGCACGCCGGGCACGGGCGAGAGCCTGTGCCGGACCTGCGGCGGCAAGGGCACCACCGAGGACGGCAAGCCCTGCCCGACCTGCCAGGGCACGGGCAAGGTGAACGTCGGCATCGGCGGCGGCTGACGCGACCACGACGGGCTGGTCCCGGGCCATCTTGCCCGGTGAGGGTCCGGCCGGGCGGCGTGGCGCCCGGCTCAGTGGCCGCGCATCTTCGAGCGCAGCCGCGCGATCGACTGGCTGTGCAGCTGGCAGATCCGCGACTCGGTCACGCCCAGCACGGCGGCGATCTCCTTGAGGTTCATGTCCTGCTCGTAGTACATGCCCATGATGTAGCGCTCGCGCTCGGGCAGCGTGTCGATGGCGGCGACCAGCGCGGTGCGCAGGCGCTGGTCCTTCAGCAGACTCATCGGATCGGCCTCCGTGTCGGCGACGGTGGTGTGGCGGTCCAGGAAGCCGTCGTCGTCCTCGCCCTGCCCGCCACCCCCCATGTCCTCCAGGTAGACCAGCTGCGCGCCGCGCACCCGGCCGAGCAGGCTCTGGTACTCGGCCAATGGCAGCTTGAGTTCGGCGGCGATCTCGGACTCGACCGGCGCGCGGCCCAGGCGGTGCTCGAGGCGGGTGACGGCCTTCTCGATGTCCTTCTGGCTCTTGCGCGAGCCGCGCGAGAGCCAGTCGCCCTCGCGCAGCTCGTCGAGCATGGCGCCCCGGATGCGCTGCGTGGCGAAGGTCTCGAACTGCACGCCCTGGCTGGGCTCGTAGCGCGACAGCGCCTCCGCCAGGCCGATCATGCCGACCTGGATCAGATCGTCGACCTCCACGTTGGGTGGCAGCTTGGCGATCATGTGGTGCGCGAGCCGCTGCACCAGCGGCACGTACTGCTTGATCAGGGCATCGCGGCCGAGTTGGCCACGCGCCGTGTAGGTCGGAGCGGAGAAGGTGCCTGCGTGCATGGGTCGAGGTTCCGGAGTCGGGCCGCGCGGGCCGGTCAGAGGGCGCAGGCCGCGGGCGAGAAGTAGAAGTCCATGTCGGCGGCCACCGGATCGATCGGCGTGCGCTGGCCGGCATGCATCGACAGGTCGACCAGCTCGCGCGCATCCGCCGCCTTCCAGTCCTGCGGCACGCGCTGGCCGTCGGTCACGCCGCGCAGCGTCATGCGATGGCGCATCAGCACGTCGAGCGCCGGGCCGATCTTGGCCGCCTCGTCGATCTTGGAGAGCACCGCCTGGTAGGTGCCATCGGCCGTGAAGGCGGTGGCGATCTCGTCGAGCGTGTCGCCATGCGCGCCGGCGTTGAGCACCACGACGCGCTTGATGCCGGGCACGTCGATCAGGTCGAGCAGGTCGCGGCGCTGCGGGTCGCGGGGCGCGATGCCGGCGGTGTCGACCAGCACCAGGCGCTTGCCCGACAGCAGGCTGAGCATCTCGACGAGCTCGGCGCGATCGTGCGCCTGATGGGCGACGATGCCCAGCTCGCGACCGAAGGCGCGCAGCTGCTCGTGCGCGCCGGCGCGCTGGACGTCGAGCGTGACCAGGCCCACGCTGGCCGCTCCCCACTGGCTCGCGCACTGCGATGCCAGCTTGGCGATGGTGGTGGTCTTGCCGACGCCGGTGGCGCCGATGAGGGCGAAGGTGCCGCCCTCCTCCACCATGGATGGGGCCTGCGGATCGATGCCCAGGCGCCGCTCCAGCGTGCGCAGCATGGCGTCGGCCAGGTGGCCGTCGTCGTCGGCCTGGTCGATGCCCGCGAGCGGCTCCAGCACCTCGCGCGCCAGGGCCGGCGAGTAGCCGGCGCGCACCAGCCTGAGCATCAGGTTGGAATGCACCGGATCGCGCCGCGCATGGCCGAGCCAGGAGAGCGTGTTGAAGCGCTCCTCCATCAGGCGCTTCATGGCGTCGAGTTCGGCCATCAGCACGCGGGTCGCATCGGCGCCCACGCCCACGCCGGCCGGCGCCGGCTCGGACCCGGCGGGTCGCACGACGATCGGCGCGATCGATGCCATCGGCGCGGACGCGGCGATGGACACCGGCGCGGGCGCCGGGGCCGGTGCCGACACCGGAGCGGGTTCGGGGATCGGCGCGGCCGGCTGCACCAGCTCGCGCGCCACCGGCGCCCAGGCGGCGGCCATCGGTTCCGGCTCGAGGACGGCGGCCACGGAGGGCGGCACCACCGGCGCGAAGGCCTGGGGCTGGGCCTGGGACCGGACCGGCGCCGGCATCGGTGCGCTCGCCGGCGCCATGGCGGCGGGTGCCGATTCGGTCTGCCGGCGCAGCATGCGTTCGCGCACATAGTCCTGGAACGACAGCGTGCTCATGGCCAGCTGCTCGACATCGGCCTGCACCACCTCCTCGGTCGTCGCGCCGCTGGTGGAGACCAGCGCATAGGGCGACGACGCGGCGGCGGCGGCCTGGACCGGGCGCCGGGCGACCGGCGCCGCCGGTGCCGCCGCCCACGACGGCGCCAGCGGCTGCGGTGCCGGCGGCTGCGATGGCGACTGCGTCTCCGACCGCAGCACGCCCAGCGGCGACAGCGCCTCCTCGGTCGATGCCATGACCTCGACGCCGGTGCCGGTCTGCCGGTTCGACAGGATCAGCGTCGCGTCGCCGAAGGCGGCGCGCGCCAGGGCCAGCGCTTCGCGGGCGGTGGGGGCGTGAAAGCGTTGGATGTTCATGCGTTGGCTCCTCGCAGGATCGGACCGATGCGGATCGTGTGGGTTTCGGGAATCTCGCTGTGCGCCAGCACCTGCAGACGCGGCGCGGCACGCTTGACCAGGCGCGCGATGGCGCCGCGGATGCCGTCGGGCACCAGCAGGCAGGCCGGCACGCCGCGCTCTTCCTGGCGCAGCGCGACCTCGGCGGCGGTGCGCGTGAAGACCTCGGCCACGCCGGGATCGAGCGCCGGCGAATGGGGGTTGCCCAGCGCCTGCATCAGCAGCCGCTCGAAGCCCGGCTCGATGGCGATGACGTCGAGCTCCTTCACCGGGCCGTAGATCTGCTGCACGATGGCCGGAGCCAGCGCGGTGCGCACGCGGCGCACCAGCTCGATCGGATCGGTGGTGCTGCCGGCGTTCTCGGCCAGCGTCTCGACGATGGTGCGGATGTCGCGGATGTTCACGGACTCTTCCAGCAGGAGTTGCAGCACCTTCTGGAAGGTGGCGATGGAGACCAGCTTGGGTACCACCTCCTCGATCAGCTTCGGCGCCAGTTTGCTCACGTGTTCGACCAGTTGTTGGGTTTCCGTGCGGCTCAGCAACTTGGCGGCCTGCACTTGCATCAAATGTGACAGGTGAGTGGCCATCACGGTCTCCGAATCAACGACCGTGAAACCGCCCATTTGTGCGGCTTCCTTCTGCCGCTCCTCGATCCAGTGCGCCGGCAGGCCGAAGGCCGGGTCGGTGGTGGCGGTGCCCAGCAGCGGCATCGTGATGCCGCCGGGATTGATCGCCAGGTACATGCCGGGGAAGGCCTCGCCCTCGGCCACCACGACGCCGCGCAGGGTCACGCGATAGCCGCTGGGCTTGAGTTCGAGGTTGTCGCGCACGTGCACCGCCGGCGGCAGGAAGCCCACCTCCTGGGCGAACTTGCGGCGCACGCCCTTGATGCGCGTGAGCAGGTCGCCCTGGCGGTCCTTGTCGACCAGCGCGATCAGGCGGTAGCCGAGCTCCAGGCCCAGCGGATCGACCGGCAGCAGGTCGTCCCAGGTCGCCTCGGCATCGGCGGCGGGCGCGCCGGCGACGACTTCCGGCGCCGCCACGGCCGGGCGCCGGTGGCTGGCCCAGGCGCCATAGCCCAGCAGCGCGGCCATGGCCAGGAACACCACGTGCGGCATGCCCGGGATCACGCCCAGCAGGCCCAGGATGCCGGCCGTGAGGCCCAGCACGCGCGGCGAGGTCAGCAGCTGCTGGATGATCTGCTTGCCGACGTCGTCCTCGCGGCCGACGCGCGAGATCACCATCGCCGCGGCGACCGAGATCAGCAGTCCGGGGATCTGGGCCACCAGCGCGTCGCCCACCGCCAGCAGCACGTAGGTGTCGGCCGCCTTGCCCGCCGACAGGCCGTGCTGCAGCACGCCGATGGTGAAGCCGCCGACGATGCTGATGATCAGGATCAGGATGCCGGCGACCGCATCGCCGCGCACGAACTTGGAGGCGCCGTCCATGGAGCCGAAGAAGTTCGCCTCCTCGGCCACCTCGAGGCGCCGGCGCCGGGCCTCCTTCTCGTCGATGTTGCCGGAACTGAGGTCGGCATCGACCGCCATCTGCTTGCCGGGCATGGCGTCCAGCGTGAAGCGCGCCGACACCTCGGCGATGCGCTCCGAGCCCTTGGTGACGACCACGAAGTTGATCACCACCAGGATCGCGAAGACGATCAGGCCGACGGCGAAGTTGCCGCCGATGAGGAAGTGGCCGAAGGCCTCGATCACCGCGCCGGCCGCGCCCGGGCCGGTGTGGCCCTCCAGCAGCACGACGCGCGTGGAGGCGACGTTGAGCGACAGGCGCATCAGCGTGGTGAGCAGCAGCACGCTCGGGAAGGCGGCGAAGTCCAGCGGCCGCACCATGTAGGCCGCGACCATCATCACCATCAGCGCGACGGCGATGTTGAGCGTGAAGAACACGTCCAGCAGCCACGGCGGGATCGGCAGCACCATCAGCGCCAGGATCGAGATCACCAGCAGCGGCGCGGCCGCGCGCTGCAGCACGCCACCGTTGGCGCCCATCCACTGGCGGGCGGAAGCGAAGTTCTGGATCATGGCGTGGGCGCGGCGGTGGCGGTCTTCTTGTGGAGCGGATCGAGTTCGGGCGGCACGAAGGGTTCGGGCACCGAAGCCGGCATGGGGCCCTCGCCGCGCAACGCGGCCTTCAGGCGATAGACATAGGCCAGCACCTGGGCCACGGCCGTGTAGAGGCTCGAGGGGATCGACTGGTCGATCTCGGCATGGGCGAACAGCGCGCGCGCCAGCATCGGCGACTGCACCACCGGGATCCTGTGCTCGTTGGCGATGTCGCGGATCCGCATGGCCAGCAGGTCGGCGCCCTTGGAGATCACCTGCGGGGCGCTCATGGTCTGGTCGTCGTAGCGCAGCGCGACGGCGAAGTGCGTCGGGTTCATCAGGATGAAGTCGGCCTTGGGCACTGCGCCGATGCTGGCGCGCTGGACGATCTCGCGCGCCGCGTTGCGCTGGCGGCCCTTGGTGTGGGGATCGCCCTCGGATTCCTTGTGCTCCTGCTTGACGTCCTCGTGCGACATCTTCAGCTTCGCGCGATGGAAGAAGCCCTGCAGCGGCACGTCGACCACCGCCGCGGACAGCACCACCAGCAGCATCAGCCCCATGCCCGCCACCAGCCAGTCGCCCAGGGTGCGCAACGCGGCCGGCGCCGGCTCCAGCACCATGCGGGCCACCGTGTCGATCGAGCCGCTGAGGAACATCCAGCCGGTGGTGCCCAGCAGCGCCGACATGAACACCAGCTTGGCGACGTTGAAGAGCTGCTGCTTGGAGACCAGGTTGGTCAGGCCGGAGATCGGATTGAGGCGGCTGAAGTCGGGCGTGATGGCCTTGGCGCTGGCGACCCAGCCACCGGCGGCCACCGTGCTCACCACGGCCGCCGCCATCACGATGCCGGCGAACACCGTGCACGCGATCAGCCCGAGGCCGGCCAGATGGGCCAGCCGCGCCAGCATCTGCGCCGGGTCGGACACCGTGGCGGCATCGAAGACCAGCGCCTGCGCGAGCGCGCCGCGCAGGAGCTCGAAGCCGGTCGGCGCCAGCAGCATCAGGGTGACCGCGCCGGTGCCCATCACCGCCAGGTGCGAGAGGTCGCGCGAGCGGGCGACCTGGCCGTCCTTGCGGGCCTGGTCGAGCTTGCGCTGCGTGGCGGGGAGATTGCGGTCCTGGCTGGATGACATGGCGGGCGGTGTGCGTTGCCAGGAATTGTCCGCAGCCGGGGGGAAATCTAAAGGCGGATCAGAGGGGGAAAACGGCGCCTTTCAACGGGTCATGAAGCGTCCGCGGATGCCTGTGGACGCCCGCGCTCAGCGCCGCGCGGCGGTCTCGGCCGCCACCTTGGCGGTGCCGCCGGCGGGCACCTCGGCCGCCTCGCGCGCCGGGGCCTTCGGCGCCGCCCTGGCCTGCTCCTTCTCCTGCGCGCGGACCTGGTCGGCGATCGCCTTGACGGCATCGTTGCCCTCCATGGCCGGTCCGCCCAGCAGGCGCGACTCGCCCTCGCGCGTGAGCACCGTGATGCTGATGCGCCGGTTCACGGGGGCGAGCTTGTTGTCCTTGTCGAGCAGGTCGCTGGCGGCCACGCCGACCACCCGCACCAGCTTGTCGTCGGGCATGCCCGAGGCCACCAGCTCGCGCCGCGAGGCATTGGCGCGGTCGGCCGAGAGCTCCCAGTTGCCATAGCCCCGGTCGCCGTTGCCATAGGGCGCGGCATCGGTGTGGCCGGCCAGGCTGACGCGGTTCTCGATGCCGTTGAGCGCGGTGCCGATGTCCTGCAGGATGGTGCGCATGTAGGGCTTCACCAGCGCGCTGCCGCTGTCGAACATCGGGCGGTTCTGGTCGTCGACGATCTGGATCTCCAGGCCGTCGATCGACATCTGCAGGCGGATCTGCGAGCGGTACTCGCGCAGCTTGGGGTTGTTCTCGATCAGGTCCTCGATCTTGGCGCGCAGGGTCGCCATGCGCTTGGCGTCCTGCTGGCGCGCCAGCTCGCTCTTGCCCGCCTCGTCGGGCTTGGACTTGGCCTCGCCCTGCGCGCTCTTGATCTCGCCATGCGTGCGCGAGAGATCCTTGCCGCCGCCGGTGACGATGCTCGAACTGCTGCCCGATCCCGGTCCGCCGGACATCTCCACCTTGAGCGGCGAATGGAAGTACGACGCGATGCCCTGCAGGTCGCCCTTGGCGGTCGAGCCCAGCAGCCACATCAGCAGGAAGAAGGCCATCATGGCCGTCACGAAGTCGGCATAGGCGATCTTCCAGGCCCCGCCGTGATGCGCGTGCGCCGCCTTCTTGACGCGCTTGATGATGATCGGCTGGAGCTTCTTCGCTCCCTGTGCGGTCGCCATGTCAGGATCCTTTTCTCATGCCTGGGACACCGTGGAACCGGTTGCGCCGGGCCACCGGTGTCGCCCCCTCGAAGGGGGTGGGCGAAGCGACGCGGAGTGCGCGCAGACCGGGGATGGTCATTTCTTCTTCACGTACGTCTCGAGCTCGCTGAAGCTCGGGCGCTCGGTCGAGAACAGGACCTTGCGGCCGAACTCGATCGCGGTCGTCGGGTTGTAGCCCTGCATGCTGGCCAGCAGGGTCGTCTTGATGCACTGCAGTTCCTTGGAGCCGTCCTCGACCTTCTGCTCCAGCAGACCGCCCAGGGGCTCGACGATGCCGTAGGCCAGCAGGATGCCCAGGAAGGTGCCCACCAGCGCCGAGCCGATCATCCCGCCGAGCACCGCCGGCGGCTGGCCGACCGATCCCATGGTGTTCACCACGCCCAGCACCGCCGCCACGATGCCGAAGGCCGGCAGGCCGCCGGCCAGGCGCGCGATCGCCGCCACCGGCGCGTGCGCCTCGGAATGGTGGGTGTCGATCTCGCTCTCCATCAGCGCCTCGATCTCGTGCGCGTTGAGGTTGCCCGAGACCATCATGCGCAGGTAGTCGGTCGTGAACTCGACCACGTGGTGGTCGCTCGCGAGCTTGGGGTACTTCTGGAAGATCGGCGAATCCTGCGGCGTCTCGACATCCTTCTCGATCGACATCAGGCCGTCCTTGCGGGCCTTCTGCAGGATGTCGTAGAGCAGCGCCATCAGTTCGAGATAGCGCGCCTTGGTGTACTTGGAGCCCTTGAAGGCGCTCGGCAGCAGCTTCAGGGTGCTCTTGAGCACCTTGGGCTGGTTGTTGACGACGAAGGCGCCGATGGCGCCACCGCCGATCACCATCAGCTCGATGGGCAGCGCGTGCAGCACCACGCCGATGTTGCCGCCGTGGATGATGTAGCCGCCGAAGATGCAACCGATCGCGACGAGATAACCGATGATGACGAACATGGGATGCGGGCCTGACTTTCTACTTCAGTAGCCTGTATTGGGCCGTGTCGAGGGCCCGGACGGTCCATGAATAAGGGCCCGCGAAGGGCCCCTGTTCCGGTCTTAGATAGCGCCCGCTCACGCGGTCGCCGGCGGCTTCGCCTATTGCAGCTGGATGCTGCCGGCGGCCGCGCCCTTGCCCGCGCGTGCCGGCGGCTCGCACAGCCCGCAGACGAAATGGCGCGCGTTCTCGTAGGGCTCGGTGACGAAATGGCCGCCGCAGCGCGAGCACGGGGTCATGGCCAGCATCTGGTTCTCCATGAAGCGCACCAGGCGCCAGGCGCGCGTGATCGACAGCTGGGGGTCGAGGCTGCAGACGCCGACCTGCTCGGTGTAGAGCTGGTAGGCCTTGATCAGCGCGTCGATGCCCTCGAGCATGCTGGTCTTGGCCAGGTAGGTGTAGATGTTGTGGAACAGCGAGGCGTGGATGTTGGGCTGCCAGGTCAGGAACCAGTCGGTCGAGAACGGCAGCTGGCCCTTCGAGGGCGACTTGCCCGCCACTTCCTTGTAGAGGCGCAGCAGGCGCTCATAGGAGAGTTCGGTCTCGCTCTCCAGCACCTGGAGCCGGGCGCCCATCTCGATCAGGCTGACCGCCCGCTCGATCTGGCGCGATTCACCGAGGATGCTTTTCTGTGCAGGCATGAGTGACGGGCTCCGTGGCTGGGGAAGTGAAAGGCGGGAACGACGGGATCAGATCGAGGCTTCGGCGAAACGGCTGGACATCAGCAGGTTCGCATGCAGGCGGGCGGTCGACTCGTTGGCGGTGCGCGTGGGCAGGTTGTGCTGCGTCAGCAGGTTCCAGACCATCTCGTCGTCGGCGCGGAAGCGGCACAGCAGCATGTTGCTGGCGGCCAGCTTCATGATCTGCGAGGGCGACAGCATCGCGATCAGGTCGGCCGATTCCTCCGAGATCCCCAGGCGGAACAGCGCCTGCGCCTTGTCCTGACGGATCAGGCTCTGGGACAGCATCAGGTAGGTGAGGTTGGCTTCCTTGATCTCTGCCAGCATTTGTTCGCTCGTCATCTTGTGCCTTTCGCGGACCGAAGTCCTGTCGTTCGATGAAGCGATTGTGGAGGGCGTAACAAAAACTTTAATAGGCAAAGAACCGTTAACTCGGGCTGGTTCTCCGACAAGCCGGCAAGGCAAATTCCTACATCCAAAGTACTCTTGTAAAACAAATGAATACATAAATACGTTCTCAATCGATTTTGTGAACTTGATTTATGTAATCTTTCATACTCGTTACGCTTTGAAATACAAAAACTTTAAATCTTTCGACTTCGTTCCAGAAACGAGTCTGGACGGCCTCGGCAGGCTCAACTTTTTTGTAACACGTCGATAAATTCACACTATTTTTGTTGTTCTGAACCGACGAAAAGGGCCGTTTTCGCGAATTTCAGGTCTTGTCCGACAACACCCCTGGCGCTTCGTAGGGGTATCCCGCGCGCTTATCGATCGATCGGCGGATTTCTTGAGGGCCAAAAGAAAAAATAAAAAGGCTAAAGACTGCGGCCGGTCCGCCCGAAAACCACACATCGGGCCTCGCAGCGAGGTTTGACCCGCAAGCCAGTGTCAGTGACTGGCGTGACATTGGCAGCGATGCCGCAACTCAACAGCTTGAAGGAAATCTGGACATGACCTCCGTCATCAATACCAACATCAACTCGCTCAACGCCCAACGCAACCTCGGCGCAAGCCAGACTTCGCTGACGACGTCGATGCAGCGCCTGTCCTCGGGCATGCGCATCAACAGCGCCAAGGACGACGCCGCCGGCCTCGCCATCTCCGAGCGCATGACCGCCCAGATCAAGGGCCTGACGCAAGCCGGCCGCAACGCCAACGACGGCATCTCGCTGGCGCAGACCGCTGAAAGCGCCCTGGGCACCATCAGCAACAACCTGCAGCGTGTTCGTGAGATCGCCGTGCAGTCGCGCAACGCCACCAACTCCAGCGACGACCGCGCCGCCCTGCAGAAGGAAGTCGTCCAGCTGAAGTCGGAAATCGACCGCGTCGCCACCCAGACCTCGTTCAACGGCACCAAGCTGCTCGACGGCAGCTTCAGCGCCCAGGCCTTCCAGGTCGGCGCCAACCAGGGCGAGACCATCAGCATCGCCAGCGTCGCCAACGCCAAGATCGACCAGCTCGGCACGTGGACGTCGGTGTCGACCTCCGCTGCCACGGTCACCGGCACTGCGCCGGCCGCGGCCGGAAACATCGCCGCCAACGCGTTCAGCATCAACGGCGTCAACATCGGTGCCGTGACCGCCGGTGCGGACGTCAAGGGCCAGGGCGCCAACGTCGCCGCGGCGATCAATCTGAAGACGGCCGACACCGGCGTCACGGCAACGGCTGACGCCACGACCGGCGCCATCACGCTGAGCTCTACCGGCCCCGCATCGATCGTCGTCGCGGGCACGGTCACCAACACCGGCCTGACCGCCGCAACGACGACCGCCGCCACCGTCGCCGGCACCTCCCAGACCGGCTTCTCCACCCTCGACGTCTCCACCACGGCCGGTGCCGACAACGCCATCCTGGCCATGGACGCCGCGCTGAAGTCGGTCAACTCCTCGCGCGCCGACCTCGGTGCCATCCAGAACCGCTTCGAATCGGTGGTTTCCAACCTCGCCAGCTCGGCCGAGAACCTGACCGCCTCGCGCAGCCGGATCACGGACGCCGACTTCGCGGCCGAGACCGCCAACCTGTCGCGCTCGCAGATCCTGCAGCAGGCCGGCACGGCGATGGTGGCCCAGGCCAACCAGCTGCCCCAGGGCGTGCTGTCGCTGCTGCGCTGATCGCGGCCGCAAAGACGGAAACAGGGGGCTCTTCAGGGTCTTCCTGAAGGGTTTGGCCCCGGGCGGCGAACGGAGAATTCCGTTCGCCGCCTTTTGCATGACGCATCCGTGGCGTGAGCGCTACCTTCGACAAGCAGAGGACAAAGACCATGGCAACCATTTCATCGGCCGGCATCGGCAGCGGGCTCGATGTCGACGGCATCGTCACCAAGCTGATGGCGGTGGAGAAGCGGCCGCTGACCTCGCTGCAGACCAAGGCCAGCACGATCGACAGCAAGATCTCGGCCTTCGGCACCATCAAGTCGCAGCTCTCGTCGCTGTCCGACGCCGCCGGCGCCCTGGCCAAGGCCGCGATCTGGGACGGCAAGACGGCCGCCACGGGCAACGCCGCGGCCATCTCGGCCTCCCTCACCGGCACCGCCACCGCCGCCATCAGTTCGTTCGAGGTCTCGGTCTCCACGCTGGCGCGGGCGCAGACCGCGGCATCGGCGGCCGTCAGCCCGCCGGGCTCGGTCGTGGGCAGCGGCAGCCTGTCGATCTCGCTCGGGTCCTGGAGCGGCGGGCCGACGCCCGCCTTCACGCAGGGCACGGCGGCCGCCATCACGGTGGCCGTGACGGACACCGACACCATGAGCAGCATCGCCACCAAGATCAATGCGGCCGGCGCCGGCGTCTCGGCCACGGTGATCAAGGATGCCGCCGGCGAGCGGCTCATGATGCGCTCGAGCACCACCGGCGAAGCCGCGGGTTTCCGCATCCAGGCCACCGACGACGGCACCACCACCGGCCCCGGGCTGGACATCCTGGACTTCGACGATCCGGCCGGCGGCCGGGGCATGGCCGCCGGCGTGCAGTACGGCCAGAACGCCAAGGCCACCATCAACGGCATCGACATCAGCTCGCCCACCAACACCCTGGCCGACACCGTGGCCGGGGTCTCGCTGACGCTCTCGCAGGTCACCACCACGCCGGTGCAGATCGACGTGACGGCCGACACCAGCGCCATGCGCAACGCGATCAAGACCTTCGTGAGCGCCTACAACGCCACGAACGACATGTTCGCCGCGGCCACCAGGTACGACCCGACCACCAAGACCGCCGCCCTGCTCCAGGGCGACGGCACCACGCGCGGGCTGCAGAACGCCCTGCGCAGCATGGTGGGCGCGGCCTCGGGCGGCGGCGCCATCACGCAGCTGTCGGACCTGGGCATCGAGGTCAGCAAGGACAAGTCCGGCAAGCTGGTGGTCGACGAGGCCAAGCTCACCAAGGCGCTCGCCGATCCGGCGGCGGTGCGGCAGTTCTTCGCGGCCGACACCACGGCGGCGGCGGCGGCGACCACGTCATCGACATCGACGACCACCGACGTCCGCGTCGGCTTCGCCGCCCGCTTCTCCGCCTTCGCCCAGGAGGCCGTCGGCGCCAGCGGCTCGCTCAGCACCAAGACCGAATCGCTGCAATTGCAGAAGACCGCCAACGAGAAGGACCAGGACCGTGTCAACACGCGCCTGACCCTGACCGAGTCGCGCCTGCGCAAGCAGTACTCGTCGCTCGACACCACCGTCTCGTCGCTGACGGCGCTCAACAGCTACATCACGCAACAAATCGCACAGTGGAACAAGTCGGATTGAAACGGGCCTTGAGTTCCCGCACCGCCTGCCGATAACAAGAACAAGAACTGCAAAGGACAACGCGCCATGTACACCCCTCCCAGCCTCCGCGCCGCCTCGGCCTACAAGACCGTCGGCGCCCAGTCGAGCGTCGATGGCGCCGATGCCCACCAGCTCATCGTGCTGCTCTTCGACGGCCTGCTGCAGTCGGTCAACGCGGCGCGCGGCGCGCTCTCGCGCGGCGACGTGGCGACCAAGGGAGTCCAGATCCAGCGCGCGGTGCGCTTCCTGGAGGAAGGCCTCAAGGGCGGCCTGGACGACAAGCGCGGCGGCGAGCTGGCGCAACGCCTGCGCGCGCTCTACGATTACTGCATCCAGCGCCTGACGCAGGGCAATGCGCGCAACGACGGCAACGCCTTGGCCGAGGTCGTCGCGCTGATCACCCCGGTGGCCGACGGCTGGAAGGAAATGGGCCGCCAGCGCAGCGCGCAACCCGCGTGAACGCCATGCAGCACACCCGAATCGAGGCCCCCATGCAAGACCGTCTGCTCGACTACTACACCGCCATCGAGGAGGCCAGCAGCCAGATGCTGCGCGCCGCCCGCCGCGAGGACTGGGACGCCGTGGTGCGCTGCGAAGGCGTCTGCGTCGTGCTCATCGAGCAGTTGCGCTACAAGGCCCGTTCCGAGGACCTGCCGCGCGAGGACCGCGCCGAGAAGATGCGCGTCATGCAGCGCATCCTGCGCCACGACGCCGAGATCCGCACGCTGGCCGAGCCCTGGCTGTCGCAGTTCGACCAGTTGCTCGACCCGCGCACGCAGCAGGTGCACTGATCGTTCGATCAGTCGCCGGCCACGATCGCCGCGATCGCTTCGCCGACTTCGGTGGTCGAGGCGGTGCCGCCCAGGTCGCGCGTGCGGGGGCCATGCGCCAGGACCTGTTCGATGGCCGACAGGATGGCGTCGTGGGCGGGCTTGCAGCCCAGGAAATCCAGCATCAGGGCGCCGGACCAGATCATGGCGATCGGGTTGGCGATGTTCTGGCCGTAGATGTCCGGCGCCGAGCCGTGCACCGGTTCGAACAGCGAGGGGAAGGCACGCTCCGGATTCAGGTTCGCCGAGGGCGCCAGGCCGATGGTGCCGGTGGTCGCCGGTCCGAGGTCCGACAGGATGTCGCCGAACAGGTTGCTCGCCACCACGACATCGAAGCGCTGCGGCTGCATGACGAAGCGCGCCGTCAGGATGTCGATGTGCTGCTTGTCGACCGTGATCTCCGGGTAGCCCTGCCCCACCGCGTCGGCGCGGCCGTCCCACCAGGGCATGCTGATGGCGATGCCGTTGCTCTTGGTGGCCACGGTCAGGTGCTTGCGCGGGCGCGACTTGGCCAGCTCGTAGGCGTACTTCAGCACGCGGTCGGTGCCGAAGCGGCTCATCACGGTCTCCTGCACCACGATCTCGCGGTCGGTGCCCGGATACATGATGCCGCCGAGGTTGGTGTATTCGCCCTCGGTGTTCTCGCGCACCACGAAGTAGTCGATGTCGCCCGGCTTGCGGCCGGCCAGCGGGCACGGCACCCCTTCGAACAGCCGCACCGGGCGCAGGTTGATGTACTGGTCGAACTCGCGCCGGAACTTCAGCAGCGAACCCCACAGCGAGACGTGGTCGGGCACGGCGGCGGGCCAGCCGACGGCGCCGAAGTAGATCGCGTCGAGCGGCTGGAGCTGCGCCTTCCAGTCGTCCGGCATCATCTGGCCGTGCTGCTGGTAGTAGTCGCAGCTGGCCCAGTCGATCGGCTTGAAGTTCAGCGTCAGGTCGAAGCGGCGGGCCGCGGCCTCGAGCACGCGGACGCCTTCGGGGATGACTTCCTTGCCGATGCCGTCGCCGGGGATGAGTGCGATGTCGAACGGACGATTCATGGGTGCGTGTCTCCTGGATGCGGATGCGGGGATGGAACGGAAGCCCGCAGTGTCGTCAATTCACGCTCGCTCTACTATGGGGTGTTTCGTCAATCGATCGTGCACGCCTCGTGAACAATACGCCCGCCACCGACGACCTGCGCGTCTTCGTCACCGTGATCCGCCAGACCAGCTTCCGCGCCGCCGCGCAAGCCCTGGGCGTGTCGCCCGCCTACGTGACCAAGCGCATCCGCCTGCTCGAGACCCAGCTGGCGACCCGGCTGCTGCATCGCACGACGCGGCGCGTGACCGTGACCGAGGAAGGCGAGCGCGTCTATGTCTGGGCCCTGCGCGTGCTCGACGACCTCGACAGCCTGGTGGAGGAAGTCGCCGCCGCGCGGCGCGCCCCGCGCGGCCTGCTGCGGGTCAGCGGGAGCTTCGGCTTCGGCCGCCAGGTGGTGGCGCCGGCCCTGGCGCGGATGATCGCCGCGCACCCGACGATGGCGGTGCGGCTGGAACTGTTCGACCACCTGATCGACATCGCCGGCGATGGCTTCGACCTCGACGTGCGGGTCGGCGACGCCATCGCGCCGCAGTTCATCGCGCGCCGGCTGGCGGCCAACCACCGGGTGCTGTGCGCCGCGCCGGAATACCTCGCGCGCCGTGGCGCCCCGCAGTCGCTGGCCGACCTGGCCGCGCACGACTGCCTCGTGATCCGCGAGCGCGACCACCCGTTCGGCGTCTGGAAGCTGGAGTCGGCCGGCGGCGGGATCGAGACCGTCAAGGTGACCGGCCCGATGTCGACCAACCATGGCGAGATCGCCGTGCAGTGGGCGGTGGAGGGACGCGGCATCGTGTTGCGCTCGATCTGGCAGGTCGGCCCGCTGCTGCGCGAGGGCCGCCTGGTGCGCGTGCTGCCCGAGCACCGCCAGGAGGCCAACGTCTGGGCCGTGTACCCGACGCGGCTGGCCCATTCGGCCAAGGTGCGGGTCTGCGTGGAATTCCTGGAGCGCTCGTTCGCCGGCCTCGACCACGGCCTCCCCTGAGGCGCGGACCGGCAGCGGCGGCACGGGCCGCCTACACCTGCATGTTCATGATGTCGCTGTAGGCCTGGACCATCCGGTTGCGCACGTGCAGCGTGGCCTGGAAGCCGATCTGCGACTTCTGGATCGCGACCATGGTCTCCTCCAGGCCGACCTTGGGATTCTCCAGCTGCACCTCGCGCTGCATCGAGGTGGCCTGGTTCTGGGCGCCGCTGACGGCGCCCAGGGCGCCCTTGAGGGCGCCGGCGAAACCCCCGTCGGGCGCGGACTCGACCGCGCGGGCCGCATCGGCGGAGCGGGCGACAAGGGGGACGGTGACGGGTGCGAGACGAAGTTCCATGGCACCGATGCTAGGGGTCGACGGCTTTTCCGATCCCCGGGAAATGACGGTGAAAGCAGCGCTTTATCGGGCTTATGGAAGCCGGCGCCAACCGAATAATCGCTGCCAGTGGAAGGCCGCCGGCCATCCGCACCCCGCCCGCCGCCATCGCCGCCCACCCTCCGATTGCACCCATGTCCGCTGTCGCCGATCTGCCTGTCGCTTCCTTTCCCGCCGCCGCGGCTCCCGCCTGGGGCGGCCGTCTCGCGACCATGGACCGCCGCAAGCGCCTGCGCCTGGCGCTGGGCGTGGTGGTGCTGGTGGCCGTGGCGATCGCCGCCGTGGTGCTCGGGCGCCAGCCGGACTGGCGCGTGCTGTTCGCCAACCTGAGCGACAAGGACGGCGGCGCCGTCGTCGCCCAGCTGACGACCATGAACATCCCCTACAAGTACGCCGAGGGCGGCGGCGCGGTCATGGTGCCGGCCGACAAGGTCCACGACGTGCGCCTGCGGCTGGCCTCGCAGGGCCTGCCCAAGGGCTCGGTGGCGGGCTTCGAGCTGATGGAGAACAGCCGCTTCGGCATGACGCAGTTCCAGGAGAAGCTCAACTTCCAGCGCGGCCTCGAAGGCGAGCTCACGCGCTCGATCCAGGCGCTGGGCTCGGTGCAGAGCGCCCGCGTGCACCTGGCGCTGCCCAACCAGAACGGCTTCTTCCGCGAGCAGCAGAAGCCCTCGGCCTCGGTGCTGCTGACGCTCTATCCGGGTCGCTCGCTGGAGCGCTCGCAGATCGCCGGCATCGTGCACCTGGTGGCCTCCAGCGTGCCCGAGCTCGCCCCGACGGCCGTCAGCGTGCTGGACGACAGCGGCAAGCTGCTCTCGGACAGCGGCAACGCCGGCGATGCCGCAGGCGCCGTCGACGGCCAGCAATTGCAGTACCGCCAGCAGCTCGAGCAGCTCTACACCCGCCGCATCCTGGACATCCTGGAGCCGGTGGTGGGCCGCCAGAACGTGAAGGCCCAGGTCACGGCCGATGTCGACTTCTCGCAGACCGAGGCGACCTCGGAGGAGCACCGGCCCAACCTGACGGCCGAGACCAGCGCGGTGCGCAGCCAGCAGACGGTGGAAGTGACCGGTGCCGGCGCCGGCGGCGCCGCCCCGGCCGGCGGCGTGCCCGGCGCCACCACCAACCAGCCGCCCGGCCCCACCACCGCCCCGGTCAACGGCGCCGCCGCGCCGCTGGCGCCGACGGCGGCCACGGCCGGCGCGGGTGCCGCCACGGCGGCGGCTGCGGGCGCCAAGACGCCGGGCAAGCGTGAATCGATCACCAACTACGAGGTCGACAAGACCGTGAAGACGGTGCGCAACGCCACCGGCCAGATCCGCCGTCTGAGCGCCGCCGTGGTCGTCAACTACCAGAACATCGCCGATGCCCAGGGCAAGAGCAGCCCGACCGCGCTGTCGCCCCAGCAGATCGAGCAGATGACCGCGCTGGTGCGCGAGACCATCGGCTTCAGCAAGGATCGCGGCGACTCGGTCAACCTGATGAACGCGCCGTTCCTGGTCGACGCCACGACGCAGGCGCCGGAGCTGCCGCTGTGGAAGAAGCCCGAGACGCTGGAGCTGGTGCGCAGCCTGGCCTGGCCGATCGGCCTGGCGGTGATCGGCACGATCGTGCTGTTCGGGCTGGTGCGCCCGGGCCTGAAGGCGATGGCGGTGGTGCCGGCGCCGGCCGCCCTGCCCGCCCCCGGCACCGCCGGCGCGCTGGCCGCGCCGGGCGCCACGCTCGACGCCATGCTGGCCGAGGAGCCCTCGCGCCCGGCGCTGGCCTCGCCCGGCAACGGCGCGGCGCCCGCGCTGGCCGCGACGCCCGAGGTGGTGCCCGAGCAGGCCCGCCTCGAGGGTGCCCGCCAGATGGCGCGCGACAACCCCGGCGCGGTCGCCAACATCGTCAAGAGCTGGGTCAACGGCGATGCCGCCGCGACCCCGGCGGGCGCCTGATCCGACATGGCCATGGACGAACAGGGACTCAGCGACGCGGCGATCCTGCTGATGTCGCTCGGCGAGGAGGAAGCCGGCCAGGTGCTGCGCCACCTCAGCCCGCGCGAGGTGCAGAAGATCGGCGAGACCATCGCCAAGACCCGCGCCGTCTCGCGCGAACGCCTGGGCGAGGTGGCCGACCGCTTCGTCACCGCCACCGCCGGCCAGAGCCTGTTCGCGGCCGACACCAGCGACTACGTGCGCGCGGTGATGCAGCGCGCGCTGGGCACCGAGAAGGCCGCCATCCTGGTCGACCGCATCCTGCAGACCGCCGACCTGACCGGCATCGAGAACCTGAAGTGGATGGATGCCGCCTCGGTGGCCGAGGTGCTGAAGGTCGAGCATCCGCAGATCGTGGCGGCGATCCTGGTGCACCTGGAGCCCGAGCACGCCTCGGCCATCCTGGTCGCGCTGCCCGAGACGCTGCGCGCCGAGGTGCTGCTGCGCGTGGCCACGCTCGAGGGCATCCAGCCGGCCGCGCTGGAGGATCTCAACGAGGTCATGTTCCGGGTGCTGGCCGGTGGCGGCAAGATCAAGAAGGCATCGCTCGGCGGCGCCAAGACCGCCGCCGGGATGATCAACATGCTCGGCGCCGGCGTCGACACCCTGGCGATCGACGCCATCCGCCAGCACGACCCCGACCTGGCCCAGCAGATCGCCGACCTGATGTTCGTCTTCGACGACGTCATGAAGCTCGACGACAAGGCGCTGCAGCTGGTGCTCAAGGAAGTGGCGTCCGAGACGCTGATCGTCGCGCTCAAGGGCGCGGCGCCGGCGCTGCGCGACAAGTTCCTGGCCAACATGTCCTCGCGCGCGGCCGAGTCGCTGCGCGAGGACCTGGAGTCGCGCGGCCCGATGCGGCTGTCCGAGGTCGAGGCGCAGCAGAAGGAGATCCTGAAGGCGGTGCGCCGCCTGGCCGACGACGGCCAGATCACCCTGGGCGGCGGCGGCGGCGGTTTCGTCTGAACGAGAGGAAGCCATGAAGACCGCCCTCATCCCCAGCGAGGACATCGCCGGCTTCTCGCACTGGCGCTTCGACCGCGTCGGCGCCCCGGCTGCGAACGCCATGCCGGCGGAGGACGCCCGCGAGATCGCGGCGGCCCACCAGCAGGCGCTGTGGCAGGCGCACCAGGACGGCCTGGCCGAGGGCCGCGCCAGCGGCCGCGCCGAAGCCATGGCCGAGGCGCAGGCCCAGCTGGAGACCTACTTCGCCACCCATGGCCAGGAGACCGCCGCGCGCCTCGCCGCGCTGCTCGCCGGCGCCGAGTCCGGGCTGGCTCAGGCGCAGCAGGACATCGCGCGCGGCACCCTGGAGATCGCCTGCGCCGTGGCGCGCCAGGTGCTGCGCCACGAGATGGCGACCCAGCCGCGCGCGCTGGAGCCGGTGGTGCGCGAGGCCCTGGGCCTGCTGATGGCCGACGGCCGCAATGCCGCCGTGCGGCTGTCGCCGGTGGACTTCGAATCGCTCGACGCCCATCTGCGCGCCGAGTTCGCCGGCCAGGCGGTCAGCATCGTCGCCGACGCGGCGCTCGCCCCGGGCGACTGCCGCGTCGAGTCGGCCGGCGCCGTGATCGATGGCGGCATGGCCACGCGCTGGGCCCGCGCGGTCGCCAGCCTGGGGCTGGACATGCCCTGGCAGCCGCATCCCGCGGAGCGCGACCATGGCGCCTGAACGCGCCGTCTGGCAGCGCTACATGGCCGATGCGCAGGCGCGCGTCGAGCGCGCGCCCGGGCTCGAGGTCCACGGCACGCTCACGCGGCTGGCCGGCCTGGTGCTGGAGGCCACCGGCATCCGCTCGCCGGTCGGCTCGCAGTGCCTGATCCACCAGGAGCACCAGTCGCCGGTGCTGGCCGAGGTGGTCGGCTTCTCCGGCGACCGCGCCTTCCTGATGCCGGCCGGCGACGTGCACGGCCTGTCCAGCGGCGCCGGCGTAGTGCCGGCCGCGCCCTACGTGCCGCTGCCGCGCCTGGGCGAGCCCGAGCACGACGTCGCCATCAGCATCGGCGCGCTGCGGCTGCCGCTGGGCGCCGGCCTGCTCGGCCGCGTGGTCGATCCGCAGGGCCGGCCGATGGACCACCAGGGCCCGGTCACCGACGTCAAGGCCGAGCCCATGGATCGCCGCCCGATCAACGCCATGGACCGCGATCCGGTGCGCGAGCCGCTGGACACCGGCGTGCGCGCCATCAACGCCCTGCTCACCGTCGGCCGCGGCCAGCGCATCGGCCTGTTCGCCGGCTCGGGCGTCGGCAAGAGCGTGCTGCTGGGGATGATGGCGCGCTACACCGAGGCCGACGTGATCGTGGTCGGCCTGATCGGCGAGCGCGGGCGCGAGGTGAAGGAATTCATCGAGGACATCCTGGGCCCCGAGGGCCGCGCGCGCTCGGTGGTGGTGGCCGCGCCGGCCGATGCGCCGCCGCTGCTGCGCATGCAGGGCGCGGCCTATGCCACGGCCATCGCCGAGCACTTCCGCGACAGGGGCCAGCACGTGCTGCTGCTGATGGATTCGCTCACCCGCTACGCCATGGCGCAGCGCGAGATCGCCCTGGCCATCGGCGAGCCGCCGGCCACCAAGGGCTATCCGCCGTCGTGCTTCGCCAAGCTGCCGCAGCTGGTCGAGCGCAGTGGCAACGGCCTCAACGGCGTCGGCTCGATCACCGCCTTCTACACCGTGCTGTCCGAGGGCGACGACCAGCAGGACCCGATCGCCGATGCCGCGCGCGCCATCCTCGACGGCCACATCGTGCTCTCGCGCAGCCTGGCCGAGGAGGCGCATTTCCCGGCCATCGACATCGAGCAGTCGGCCTCGCGCGTGATGCACAACGTCGTCTCGCGCGAGCACCTGGCCGCCGCGCGCGACTTCCGCGCCACCTACTCGCGCTATCGCAAGAGCCGCGACCTGGTGCGCCTGGGCGTCTACGTGGCCGGCAGCGATCCGGCGCTCGACCAGGCGATCCGCCGCCAGCCGGCCATGAGCGCCTTCCTGCAGCAGACCATGCACGAGGGCGCGCCCCTGGCCGCCAGCATCGGCCAGATGGCCGAGGCGCTGGGCTGAGCCGCATCCGGCCGCCCCCGCAACCCCCCTCTTCCCTTTGCGCTCCGGAGAACAAGCTCATGAACCGAACCAACGGCCTGGAACTGGCGCTCTCGCAGGCGCTGGAGCGGCGCGACGCCGCCGCGCGCGTGGTGGCCCAGGCCCGCCAGGGCTGGATGGCCGCGCGCGCGCAGCTCGACCAGCTGGAGACCTATGCCGGCGAATGCACCGATCGCTGGGCCGCCAAGCAGGTCGGCTGCATGCCGGAGATCATGCGCCACCACTACCAGTTCATGGCCCGGCTGACCCATGCCATCGTGCTGCAGACCGGCATCGTCGGCGAGGCCCTGGCCGGCATCGACCGCGAGACCGGTGTCCTGCGCGAGGCCGAGTCGCGGCTGGAGAGCCTGCGCCAGCTCAACGAGACGCGCCTGCGCGGCGAACGCCAGCTGCAGGACCGGCGCGAGCAGAAGCAGTCCGACGAGAGCGCTTCCCTGCAATACCGCCGGATGGTGGAGAGCCGCCTGGCCGGAGGCGCGCTGTGAGGACCGTCGAGTCGCAGGGCGGCGGCGCCCTGGCGGCCCTGGTCGCGCCCGCGCCGGCATCGCGCTCGCCGGAGCGGAGCGCGGCCGACGCGCGTGGCGCCGGTGCCGGCTTCCGCGCCGCCCTGGCCGCCGCCGAGCCACCGGTGCGCGAGCGGGCCGCCGCGCCCGTCGAGTCCCGCGCCCCGGCCCGCGCCGAGACGCGCCCGCCGCGCGCGGAAGGCGCGCGGACCGAAGCCGGCGCCGAGGCACGCCAGGCCGAGGACGCCCGGGCCCGGGCGACCCGCGACGAACGCGAAGCGGCCGCCGACGCGGCCGCGCCAGGTCGCGACATGTCGCAGACGCGGGACGCGCAGCGGCTCCAGGACGCCGGGAAGGGCAAGGACGCCAAGGACGCCCAGGACGCCCAGGCGGCGCCGGACGACGCCGCGCCCGCCACGGTCGACCACGCCCTGCTGCTGGCGCAGAGCGGCCTGGTGCCGGCGGGCACCCTGCCCGCGCTGCCGGAGCCACCACCGGGCACCGGCCCGGCGCGGTTCGCGGGCGGCCCCGATCCGCTGGCGCTCGGCGCCGTGGCGGGCGATGGCTTCGCATCCGGGGCGACGCGGCTGACGGGCATGGCGGCGGCCGTCACGGGCGGCGCCATCGACCTCGGCGCGGCCGGCGTGGCGGGCGGCTTCGGCGTGCCCGGCATGGCGGGCGGCATGGCCGACGGCGCGACCGGCGCGGCCGCCGGCGGCGCGGCGGCGGCGGCGTCCGGCCAGCCGGCGACCTGGCGGCCGGCCGCCACGGCGCGCAGCCGGACCGGTGGCGTCGATGCCGTGACCACGGCGGCGGCCACGCCGGCGGAGGCCACGGCGACAGCCGCCGGCCCCATCGCCGCGCGGCTGGCCTCGGCGGCGCTGCGGGACGCGGCCTCCGATACCGGCGCGGCGGCGGCGCACACGCCCGCCACCCTGCTGCAGCAACGCGCCGTGGCGCAGGACGCCACCAGCGGCGGCGCCGGCGCCACGGCATCGGCATCGGCCGCCACGGCGGCGACGGCCGCGACGATCGATGCCGCGCTCGCCGCCGGCATCGCGCTGGCGCCGTCCCAGGCCGGACCGCGCCGTGGCGACCGCGCGGGCGGCGCGACCGGCGAGGCGGAAGGCGCCGCCGGCGCCGTGTTCGGCCAGGCCGGCGCGATGTCGGCCGGCCCGGTGGCGACGGCGGCGAGCGGTTCCATCGCGGCGCCGACGGCCGATGGCGCCTCGGAGCGCCTGATCGACCAGTTCGGCTGGTGGCTGGCGCAGAAGACGCAGAGCGCGGAGCTGACGGTGGATGTCGGCGGCCAGCCGGTGTCGGTCAGCGTCAGGGTGCAGGGCAACGAGGCCCAGGTGGTGTTCCGCAGCGATGCGCCGGAAGCCCGCCAGGCCTTGGCCCAGGCCCTGCCGCAACTGCGCGACATGCTCGGCAGCGAAGGCCTGGTGCTGGCCGATGCCTCGGTCGGCGGCCAGGCCGCCGGGGGCGGCGCGGCCGCCGATGGCGGGCGTGGTGGCGATGGCGCGGCGCGTCAGGCGGGCCAGGCCACCGCTACGAGCGGCGGCGACGCCCGCGCGTCGGCCCTCGCACCGGTCGCCACGGCGGCTCCGGCGCGCGGCGCCGCCGGCCGACGCGCGCTCGACCTCTACGTCTGAGCCTGAGCGGGTCCTCGCTTCGCGACCCCGCGAAGCCGGATCCGAAGGCGCCGTAAAGCGCCGCTTTCCCGTCCTTTTTCCCGCGCTTCGCCCTCGTCGATCGCTCGAATAATCGATGCCACGCCGCCAGCGCGCCGGTCCTCCGTCGCACGCCGCCCGGCATCGACATCCGTCACCAGCGACGAACGAACGAACGAAAGCAAGGAAACACCGTGTCCGCCAAAGCCGCCGATTCCGCCACGGCCACCGACAAGCCCAAGGGCAAGGGAAAGAAGGGCCTCGTCATCGCCCTGCTGGCGGGCCTCGTGCTGGCCGGTGGCGGCGCGGGTGGCGCCTGGTACTTCATGCAGAAGAAGGGCCACGACGCCTCGGCCAAGGAGGAACCCGCGCACGAGGAGGAGGCTCCGGCCAAGCCCGGCGCCGCGCCGGTCTACCTGGCGATGGAGAACATGGTGCTCAACCTGGCCGACCCCGGCGGCGAGCGCGTCGCGCAGGTCGGCATCACGCTGGAGCTGGAGAACGAGAAGACGGTCGAGAAGATCAAGACCCTGATGCCCAAGGTGCGCAGCGGCGTGCTGATGCTGGTCTCGCAGCGCACCTCCGACGAACTGCTCAAGCGCGACGGCAAGGAGAAGCTCGCCATCGACATCCGCGCCGAGGTCTCCGACGTGCTCGGCTACGAGGTCGAGTCCTCGAAGCCGGCCAAGGCCAAGGGCGATGGCGCGGACGACGAGGAGCCGGCGCCGCGCCGCAAGAAGCGCGCGGCCTACAGCCCGGTGCAGGGCGTGCTGTTCTCCGCCTTCATCGTCCAGTGACCATGACCACCGAGACCCCGATCCTCGACGAGGCGCCGGTGGCACCGGCCGCCGAGCCGGCGCCGGCGGCCGACGACGCGGTGGCGCGCATGGCCGCCGCGGCGGCGCGCGACTACGACCTCTCGGTGGCCGACCGCCTGGTGCGCCGGCCGATGCCGACGCTGGACATCGTCAACCAGCGCTTCCTGCGCCACCTGCGCGGCGGCGTGTTCCAGTTCGTGCGGCGCAGCGCCGAGATCTCCATCGCGCCGGTCGAGATCTCGACCTATGCCGAGTTCGTCGGCGCGCTGCCCTCGCCCACCAACTACAACGTCGTCTCGCTGCAGCCGCTGCGTGGCCATGGCCTGGTGGTGTGCGAGGCGGCCCTGATCTCGGCGTTGGTGGATGCCCTCTACGGCGGCGCCTGCCGGCTGCAGACGGTGATGGAGGGACGCGACTTCTCGC
>Ga0308164_10000355_pt1 | contig 88382 bp, 87 predicted proteins | sample PhyTR2_FD_201031 | JGI IMG/M metagenome (GOLD analysis project Ga0308164, IMG submission 201031) | Phyllosphere microbial communities from UC Gill Tract Community Farm, Albany, California, United States - DLSLT.R2 | ecosystem: Host-associated > Plants > Phyllosphere > Unclassified | place: USA... | reverse complement strand
GCCTGCGAGACGCGCACGTCGAAGATGTATTTGCCGACCGCTGGCCAGTCATAGGCGGGGCGGTTGGTGGCGGCATCCCAGATGAACGCCGCGACCACGAGGATCAGGATGACGGCGATGACGTTGCGCAGCGGATGCCGGAGCGGGATGGCCTTGATCGGCTCAGGCTCCGAACCGCCCGCGCTGGGCGCCCGGTCGGGGCGCCCAGCGGTGGTCGTGGAGGTCATGGTTACTCCGTGGCTCCGTTGATGTCGATGGCGTCGATGGCGCCCTGGTCGACGCCCCACTTCTTCAAGATCTCGGTGTACGTGCCGTCGTCCATGAGGGACTGCAGAGAGGCCTTCAGCGCCTCGCCGAGACCGGAGTCCTTGGCGATGGGCATGCCGTAGAGGAACACGGAGTAGACGTCGCCCGAGGTTTCGAGCTTGCCGTCGGACTGGGCGACCGCGTACTGCGTGACGGGCGAGTCGGCCGAGAGGGCGTCGGCGCGGCCGAGCGTGACGGCGGCGGTGGCGTCGTCCTGCGTGTCGTAGCCGAGCAGTTCGATGGCGGGCTTGCCGGCGGCCACGCAGGCTTCGCTCTTGGCGGGGCCGTCGTCGAGGGCTTCGGTGGTGCCGTTCTGCACGGCGAGCTTCAGGCCGCACGCGTTGTCGGGGTCGACGGTCTTGCCCTTGGGTGCGGCCCACTGGATGCCGGCCGTGTAGTAGTCGATCATGTCGACCTGCTGCTGGCGCTCGACGGTGTCGAAGAAGGAGGAGACGCCGACGTCGTATTTGCCGCCCGTGATGCCGGGGATGATGTTGTCGAACTTGGAGATCGTGTATTCGGTCTTCAGGCCGAGCTTCGCGGCCATGGCGTCGGCCAGCTCGATCTCCCAGCCGGTGGGGTTGCCGTCGGCGTCTTTGAACTCGTTGGGGGCGTAGGTGGCGTCGGTGCCGACGACGAGTTTGCCCGAGGAGGCCACGTCTTCGGGCAGCAGCTTGGCGGCCGCGTCATCCTTTTCGACGGTCACGGCGGCGGCCGAACCCGATGATCCGGGGCTGGGGGTTTCGTTGTTCACACAACCGGTGAGCAGCAGGGCCGCGCTGGCGAGCAGGGCGAGCGGTGCAAGGGATTTCGCTGTCATGTTGGTTCTTTCGTCGGGCCGTGGTGGCGGTGCGGGTGGAACGGGTGAAGCGGTGCGGTGCTGTGGTGTGGAGCGGGTGGTGCGGTGGAGCGGGTCGGTGCGTCAGGTTAGCGAAGTCGATGAGGTGAGGTCGAATTCGCGGTCGGGGGCCGGCGCGTCGTATATGCGTCGGCCGCGCACCCAGGTTTGCCGGGTGCGGGTCAGGTGGATCTCGTCGGCGGGCGCGGCGAACGGGTCGCGGTCGAGCACGACGAGGTCGGCGGCGAAACCGGGGGCGAGACATCCGGCGTCGTCTTGGCCGTTGAGGTGGGCCGAGCCGGAGGTGTAGGCGGCGAGGGCCGTTTCGAGCGTCAACGCCTGCTCGGCGAAGAACGCGCGCGGGTTGAAATCGGGGTCGGATGCGGGCAGCCGCCGGTTCACGGCCACGTGCAACGCCTGCCACGGGTCGGGGGTCGTGACGGGCCAGTCCGAGCCGGCGCCGAGTCGGGCCCCCGCGCGTTCGAGCGCCGCGAACGGGTACTGCCACGCCGCGCGTTCGTCGCCCAGGATCGGCAGGTTGAGCTCGACCATCTGCGGATCGAAGGTGGCCCACAGCGCCTGCATGTTCACGGCGGCGTCGACCCGGGCGAAGCGCGGCACGTCATCGGGATGCACGACCTGCACGTGCGCGATGTGGTGCCGGTTGCTCGGGCCCCCGTCTGCGCGGCCGTTCTCGGTGCGGGCCGCCTCGAGCGCGTCGAGAGCCTCGCGCACCGCCCGGTCGCCGATCGCGTGCACGTGCACCTGGAAGTCGCCGGCGTCGAGGGCTGTCACGTAGCGCCGCAGGTCGGCGGGGTCGATGTAGGAGTGGCCCGTGCTGGGCGTGCCGCACCGGCATCCCGACGGGTCGAGGTAGGGGTCGATCATTGCGGCGGTCTGGTTCTCGGGGATGCCGTCTTGCATGACTTTGACGGATGCGGCGCTGAAGCGGGGGTTGCCGTGCAGGGCGGTGCGGCGGGCGACGAGTTCGTCGAGCTGGTCGAGGCCGCGCTCGCGGTCCCACCAGAGGGCGGCCCGCACGGTGGCGGTGAGGTCGCCGTTGTCGGCCGCGCGCCGGTAGACGTCGCCCGTGTCGGTGTGGCTGCCGTAGTTGCCGACGATGGCGTCCTGCCAGCCGGTCACGCCGAGCGAGTGCAGGTAGGCCTGGGCCGAGAGCAGCGCGGCGTATTCGTCGTCGGGGGTGTCGGCCGGCATGAACGGGGTGACGAGTTCTCGGGCGCCCTCCTGCAGCACGCCGTTGGGGCGGCCGTCGGCGAAGCGTTCGATGCGGCCGTCGGCGGGGTCGGGCGTGTGCGCGTCGATGCCCGCGAGCTCGAGGGCGCGGCTGTTCACCCAGGCGCCGTGGTGGTCGCGGTTGGCGAGAAAAACGGGTCGGTCGGGCACGGCCGCGTCGAGCGCATCAAGCGGGGGGATGCCGCCGGGAAAAGCCGCGAGCTGCCACCCGCCGCCGCGAATCCAGGGCTCGTCGGGGTGCGCGGCCGCATAGTCGCGAATGATGCTCAAATAGTCGTCGGATGTCGCACCCATCGACAGATCGCAGCGCATGCGTTCGAGCCCGCCCTCGATGGGGTGGATGTGGGCGTCGACGAACCCGGGTTGCAGCAGGCCGCCGTCGAGGTCGACGACCTCGGTGTGCGCGTCACGGAGGCTGAGGGCATCCGCGCCGACCGCGACGATCGTCTCGCCCCGCACGGCGACGTCGGTGCCGGGCGCGAGCAGGCGTCGACCGTCGAATACCGTGCCATTGACGAAAATGACGTCGGCGCGTGCTGTCATCTGGTGCCTGTTTCCTGTCACCGCCACGAAGCGGATCACTCCGTTGCGGTTCCCAGATCGTATCCCGGCGACTCTGCCCGGATGGCCTGCGTAATCAAGTATTTACATTATCCCTACGGGCTGCCCGGCAGGGCTGCGCGAGCCGTTTCCCCTTCTGGGGTGTGTCCGGGGTGCGGCCGCGGGTCCTAGATTTACCTCTTGTGCGTGTGTACGCGCCGGCCGATTGGCCAACACAGAGGGGGAAAGGGCTCAGGCAATGAAGGCGGAGGACGCTCAGGCAGTTCTCGAGGGGCTACGTCCGCGACTCTCGGAATGTGTTGCGTTCGTCGGTATGCAAGACTCGCGCGCATATATGCGGGTCGAGGATCGGGACGATTCCGACCGATGGGCGGCGGTGTACACGCCTGGTCAGGGTTACTTCAGCGTCCAAACGGAGACGACGCTCACGTGGGACTATGTCGACGACGACGCATCCGACGAGGAGGTCCATGCTGCGCTCTCCCGGCTCGTTTCTCTGGCGGTGTCATATGTCTTGGGTGAGGGCGAGGAGATGCGGTCTCGGCGACTGGGTTTCCCATCATTACGCCTTCACGACGACGAAGGGACGGTAACGCTGAAATTGCCGATGGAGGCTGGGCTCGCTTTCATTCTGAGGCGGTTTCGGCGCGCATGAACAGGAACACGTCGTCGCGGTGGCTCGCTCGGATTGCGCTGGCGATTTTGGCGTGTGCAACGCTCGCGCAGATGTGGCTCGTCGTTGAGGTGACCGTCTGGCATCTGTCGAATGCGTCCGCCGTTCCGGTGGAAGTCGACGAGATGCTTGGTCTGTTTGCTCCCGCCCTCGTGGGTGCGGTGGTGATCGGTTATCTCGGGACAGTTATCGCTATCCTGCGCCGCCGCGCTCTGGTCTACGTCCTCCCCGTTCCACTGGTCATGTTCGCCGTTTTGTCTACAGTCCTGCTGCAAGGAGGCGGTTTCTAGGCCGCCCGAGTCGGATCGGCCGGTTCGACGGTGTTTCCCCTTCTGGGGTGTGTTTGGGGCCCGCCGCGGCCCCCTAGATTTGGCTCATGTGGATTCAGGGGGACGGGACGTTCGGCATGGTCGCGCGCCTCGACCCCGAATCCCTGCTCGACCTCGAACTGCGCGTCAGAATCGACCGCCTGTCAGATCGCGAGAAGGTCGAGCTGATCGATGCGCTCGGAGCTTACGAGGATGCCCTCGGGGAAGAGCTGCAGGGCCGCAGGGATGAGCTCGCCAACGCAGTCGTCAACGAACCGTTTCGTCATCTCGACATCCCGGACGAATACATCCTGCGCAACAGTCCTTCCGAGGACGACCTCTTCACTGTGCTGCGGGAACAGGTCGCGCACACACCGCCCCGCTGGCAGCTGGAACGGATTCACGCCCCCATCGCCTACCTGTATGACTCCGGGCCTGGCCCCCGCAAGATGAAGCGCATCCGCAAGGATACCGTCGTCGATAAGCGGTTCGTAAGGGTCTTCGGCACCGAGTGTGTTGCTCTCGGCGTAGCCGGGGCCACGTGGGGCCTGGCCGGGATCGTTGCGGCGATCGTCGGACCGTTGCATGATGACGCGGCGAATCGACTGGGTCAGATCTTCTTTGGCGCGGCAGCTGCGTACTTCGTCGGGCGAGCAATGTTCATGGGGTTCTACACATCCGCTTCGTCGCTGAAGGTCGTCTCGTGGTTTCGCACGTACGTGATCGCTCGAGATGATCTCCGGCGCATAGATCACGAGGCGTACGACGGCGTTGCTACTCGTGGCGCCGAGTTCGGGTTGGTCAGAGTCGCTGTCATTAACTTGCGCTCGGGAGCCTCACGCACCTTCCGGGGTGTACCTCTGAGCCGTCGTCGAGCGCGGCGGGTCGCTCAAGAGATCTCGGCTTGGTCCAGCCGTGTTGGGCAGGGGCAATGATCAGACCGATTTTCGGTTCTAGGAACGGGGCGCGCGAACCGGACAATTTGCTGCGTTCTCAAGTCGACGCCAAGGATGACTTCGCCGGGTTGGTGCTTGGTTACTCGCGGACCGGACCCTTCGTCGGGAACTACCTGATGGGCGTCGACTTCAGCCAGTTGGATCTGGCCGAGTATCCGGACGAGGCGTTTAGCTGGACGTGGTTGTGCCAACCGCCGCCCGCCGGGGAAGTTCCTCCAGCGTTCTCCGCTACAGACGAGATCGAGTTCGCGGAAACCCGTTCCGACATGGATGAGATCGTTCGCTCGTGGTCGCCTGTGTGGGCTCCGGCAGAGCTCATTGCCCGTGCCGCGCCGCTTTTGTTCGACGAGTTCCGTTGGAACGAGGGCTCACTGTCGTTGCGAGAAGAGGCGCTCGCAACACATCCGATCAAGCTGCGCACTCGCTCGTCTTTGAGAGCGGTCGCCCACGTCCTGGGAACCAGCGGAATCGAGCGATCCTCGGTTGGCGACGTGCAACGGCAACTCCAGGACGTCGGGTTCACGCTCCAGCTGGTTCCTGCCGCGGGAGTGATTTCCTACAGGTCCGTCGCGCCAAACGTTGAGAGCGAGCATCCGGTGCGAGTGATAGCTGACCCGGTGATGCTCCGTAAGGCTCTCTGGAAGCTTCATGACGACCTCTTCTGGAGCGGCTACCGCCTGGCTCTCACGAGAAGTGACGCGCTTCCCGTCAACGATCTTGCGCCCTCGGACCCGTGGCTCGAATTTACGGTGTGGCAGACAATGAAGCAGGAGAGGCTCGATTGGTGAAGATCGCTCGCGAGCGCACAGCTGACACAGGTGGTACGACTTGACCCGCCGCAGACTGAAAGAGTGGCCCCGTGAGCTGTCGCCGCAAACCCCAAGACCTCGAGATGGAGATGTCCCGTCTTCGCCGGCTCAAGCGGTAGCGAGCTACTACCGATATCCCGGTGACTCGGAGTGGTGGTTGTACCACGACGGAACGACATGGGTGGGGGAGCCGAAAGTTTTGCCGTGGTATCGGAAGCCCGTGGCGTGGGCAGTTGGCCGCGCGCCGCGGTGGACCTTCCTCGTAGTGTTCGGTCTCTCTGCAATCGGGTTCGCCACGAAGATGGCGATCGACTTCATGGCAATATAGGCGTCCGCTGCCATCTTCCCTACGCGGTCGTGAAGCGGGCGCGGTAGCGGGAGGGGGTGGTGCCGAACTCGGCGAGGAAGAGTTGGCGAAAGGTGACGGCGCTGCCGAAGCCGCAGTCGCGGGCGATGTGTTCGATGGGCAGGGTGCCCGTTTCGAGCAGGCGGCGGGCCTCGTCGAGGCGGCGGGCGCGCACCCAGGCGGCGGGCGTGGTGCCGGTGCCCGCGCGGAACGCCCGGATGAAGGTGCGGCGGCTCTGGTGGGCGCGGGCCGCGAGCGTCTCGATGGTGAGCGGATCGGAGAGGTGCTCAAGGGCCCAGTCCAGCACGGTGGCGATCGCGTCGTCGGAGCGGTCGTGCGCGATGGGCCGCTCGATGTACTGCGCCTGACCGCCCTCGCGGTGCGGCGCGATGACGAGGTTGCGGGCGACCTGATTCGCGGCATCCGCACCGAGGCGTGTGCGCACGACGTGGAGGCAGGCGTCGAGACCCGAGGCGGTGCCCGCCGACGTGAGGATGTCTCCATGATCGATGTAGAGCACGCCCTCGTCGAGCGCGATGTCGGGGTGCAGGCTCGTGAGCAGGCCGAACTCGCGCCAGTGCGTAACGGCGCTGCGGCCCGCGAGCAGACCGGCCTCGGCGAGGGGGAACGTTCCGAGGCACAGCCCGGCGATGGGGGCGCGGCGGGCGAAGGCGTCGGCGAGAACTCGTTGCAGCGCGGGGGTGGATGGGCGGCCGTCGTCGTGCCAGGACGGGACCACGACGAGATCGGCGTCGGCCGCGGCTTCGGGGCCCGCCACGCCGCCGATCGTGAGCCCCTCGGCGCTGCGCACCGAACCGGGGTGGTCGGAGAAGACGACGGTGCTCCAGTCGCCGAGGCCCAGTCGGCGCACCTCGTCGAAGACCATCTGCGGCACCGAGAGGTGGAACAGGGTGATGCCGTCGAACGCGTAGATGGCGATGCGCATGCTGCACTCCGTTCGTGAGGCCGGTTCGCGGCGAGTGGCCGCGGTGGCCGCGGTGGCCCGAATCCATTGTAAGGCGGCATGCGTGCCACTCACGCGGGGGAGTGTGGTCGGGCGACGATAGTGAGGTGCCGTTGCCGCGGCGAGAGAACCGCGGCTCCGGCATCCCGACAACTTGGAGGAAGCCTCATGACGAACCCGCGCCGCGCCCTGATCCTGATCGATGTTCAGCAGCAATACTTCGATGGAACCCTCGAGATCCACTACCCGCCGCACGCCGACTCGCTGCCGCGCATTCTCGCGGCCATCGATGCGGCAGAGGCCTCGGGCATCCCCATCGTCGCCTTCCAGCACAGCGGCGGCGAGGGTGCACCCCTCTTCGCACCCGGCACGCCCGAGTTCGAGCTGCACCCCGAGATCGAGGCGCGCGCCACCGACGAGTGGACGCGCATCACCAAGTCCTACAGCTCCGTCTATGCCGGCACGGGCCTGGCCGAGTGGCTGCGCGAACGCGACCTCGACACCGTGACGCTCGTCGGCTACATGACCAACAACTGCGTCCTCGCGTCCTCGGTCGAGGCCGAGTTCTTGGGCTTCACTACAGAAGTTCTCTCGGATGCCACGGGCGCCATCAACATCGCCAACCCGGCCGGTTTCGCCAGCGCCCAGACCGTGCACACCACGCTCATGGCCCTGCTCAACTCCAACCTCGCCACCGTCGCGACGACCGAAGCGTGGACGGCGGCGCTCGCCGACGGCCAACCCCTCGAGGCGAGCAACCTCATCGAGTCGGCGACGACAGGTGCGAGCCGCGCGGCGTAGTTGCTCCCGAACCTAGCGAGCCAGGCGCGCCTTCAAGACATCCTCGACGGTCGTCCACTCGTGCGCACCGTAGCGGTCGTTGTCGACGTGGTGCAGCTGCGCCTGCCCGCTGAACATGCTCACGAAGTACTGCATTCCCTGCCAGGCGGGGAAGGGTTCGTCCGACGAGCGTGAGGCCAGCTTCATAGCCTTGCTCATGGCCAGCAGGGTTCCCGCGGTTCCGGCCCACTGCAGCTTGAAGGGCGTGCCCGTCAGCCGCGTCATGGTGCGGGCGACCTCACGGGCCGACACTTGCGAACCGGCGACCTCGACCACGCGCGGGGCGTTGTCGTCGAGCGCGGCGAGGGCTGTCACGCGGGCGGCGTCATCCTTGGTCGTGAAGTCGAGGATCTGGTCAGCGGATGACCAGAACAGCACGCGCTTGCGGTCCCACAAGATCATGGGCGCGTCGCCCGCGAGCAGGTCGGTGAACATGCCGTTGAGAATCGAGGTGGCCTGCACGGGTACCGCGTCGACGTCGGCCGCGAACTCGCGCCGCAGCTCGAAGTTGCGGTTGCTGTCGGGCGCGATGCGACGGTAGTCGGCCGAGTAGTCCGACGGGATGAATCGGGGCACGCCGGCCGCGACGGTCGCCTTCAGGAGGGCGCGCTGGGCGTCGACGATCACGGAACGCAGGCCGTTCACGGCCGACACCACGACATCCACGCCCGTCATCGCCTGGGTCAGCGCGGCGTGGTCGGTGTAGGCGGCGGTGACGATCTCGATGCGCTCTTCGTGGCCGAAGAGCGTGGTTGCGGTCTGGCTGCCGGGGCGGGTGAGCACGCGCAGCCGCACGTCGTGCGTCAGCAGCTCGCGCACGATGCGCTGGCCGAGGTCGCCGGTGGCGCCCGCGAGGAGGATTGTGCTGGTCATGGGTGGTCTCAATCTGTTGGGGTCGGGGGCGCTGTTCTGCGGGACCGTTCGGGCGCGGCGCGGGGATGCTCGAAGGGGGGCTGGATATCGGGTCGGGGCTCGGAGTCGGCTTGGGTTTGCGTGGGCGTCGGTTCGTCGATCGCGCAGGTCGCCATGTCAGCGGTGCCGAGCGCCACGCGGGCGAGAAGATGGCGCAGGGTCGTCTGCTCGTCGTCGCTGAGGTGGCGCATGAGCACGCCCTCGACCTCGCGCAGGGCGATGCGGGCCTTCGCGAGCAGGGATCGGCCGGCCCGGGTGGGAAGGACCTGCCGGATGCGGCGATCGGAGGGGTCGGGGCGGCGTTCGACGAAACCGCCGGTCTCGAGGGCGTCGATGACGTAGGTCATCTGGGTCTTGTCGATGCCGAGGCGCTGGGCGAGCGCGAGCTGCGACGAGGGCCGCTCGGTCGTGACGGCGACGAGCACCTGATAGCCGCGCGGCCCGCCGGGCACGTCGGCCACGGCTCCCGTCGCCGAGCGCGAGAACCCCTGATACATGGCGGGCAGGGCCCATCCGAGCTCGGTTTCGATACCGCCGGCGCCCCAATCGATCTCGGGCACCGAGGTGAGGGTCGGTGAAGCATCCATAGTGAGATCGTATGCCGAAAAGATCGTCTCGACGAAAGACGATTTACCCTTGACAGGAGGTCGGCGGGCTGCTCGTGCCGAAAGTGTAAGCAAGATGTGCGCTTACTAACACTTTCTCAATAAAACGTTAGTAAGGTAAACTCATGCCAACGTTTTCAAGCCAAACCGAGCGGGCAGCTCAGCCGCACGTTGTCGTGCCGCCGATCACGTTCGACGACCGCGAGTGGCGGCCCGTCGATTCCGGCCGGTACTCCCGTCGCGAACTGAACCGACAGACAGGGCCTTATAAATCAGCGGTGCCCGCCGTTCTCGCGGACTGGCAGCCCGAAGTAGAGGGCGGGCTCGGAGCCGACGTCGACGAGGCAAGCCGAGCGCTCGCCGAGTTCGACTCGTTCGCGGCGCTCACGCTGGGTTCTGACAATCCCGCCATCGCTCCGATGTCCGCGATTCTTCTCCGCACCGAGAGCGCCTCGAGTTCGCAGATCGAAAACCTGACGACGAGCGCCAAGCAGCTCGCCCTCGCCGAGATCGACGAGAGCGAAAAAGCGAACGCCATGACGGTGATCGGCAATGTGCGCGCCATGGAGGCGGCGATCCGCCTCTCCCGCACGATCGACGAGAGCACGGTGCTCGCGATGCACCACGAGCTCCTCCGGCACCAACTCGGCTTCGAGGAGCACGCCGGGGTTCTCCGCGACGAACTCGTGTGGATCGGCGACGGCAACGCGGGCCCACGTGAAGCCCAGTTCGTGGCGCCGCATCACGAGCGCATCGAGCCGGCTCTGGCTGACCTCATCCGGTTCATCGCGCGTGACGACGTGCCCGCGCTGGTGCAGGTCGCGGTCGCGCACGCTCAGTTCGAAACCATCCACCCGTTCGTCGACGGCAATGGGCGCACCGGGCGAGCGCTAGCCCAAGCGATGCTGCGCAATAAAGGGGTCGTGTCACACACCACGATTCCCCTCTCCGCTGGCCTCCTCGTCGACACACAGACCTACTTCGACGCCCTCACCGCCTATCGGGCGGGGGATGCTGCCCCCATCGTGAGCCGGTTCGCCGAGGCGGCACTCTTCGCCGCGGCCTCCGGCAGAACACTTGTGGAACGTCTGGCCGCCCAGCTCGACGATTCACGCGCACGGATGTCGGGAGTGCGCGCACATGCCGTCGCGTGGAAAGCGCTGCCCCTGCTCATCGGCCAACCGGTCGTCAACGCCAAATACCTGAAGGCCCAACTCGGCCTCAACGACGTCACCGTTCAGCGCGCGCTCGAACTGCTCACCGATCGCGGCGTCCTCGTCGAACGCACGGGCCTGCGCCGCAACCGCGTCTGGCAGCACCCGGGCGTCCTCGCCGTGCTCGACGATTTCGCCGCCGACATCCGCCGCGCCCGCTAGGCGTCGGTGGGTGAGCCGAGTTTCGCGCTTAACGCCGTCCCTGAGCTGGACGTGACTCTCAGCGCTGCGAAGATGAGTGGATGTCTGAGAGAAACGCCGCCGCCGTCACGATTCGCCCGCTGGGGCTCGAGCAGAGTGCGGCGGCGACGCGGTTGTGGGAGGAGGCCGGGCTGACGCGGCCGTGGAATCCGCCGGCCGAAGATTTTGCGCGCGCGGTGGGTGGTGCGACATCCGCCGTGTTGGGGGCCTTCGACGGTGACGAGCTGGTGGGCACCGCGATGGTCGGGCATGACGGTCACCGTGGCTGGATCTACTACCTCGCCGTGGCCGCAGCGCGGCGGGGGAGCGGGCTCGGGCGGCAGCTGAACGAGGCCGCCGAAGAGTGGATGCGTGAGCGCGGCGTTCCCAAGGTGCAACTTATGGTGCGCTCGACTAATGCGGGTGTCGTCGACTTCTACGAGCGCCTCGGCTACGAGGACGGCGAGGTCGTCGTCCTCGGAAAGTGGCTGCGCTAGAGCGCGAACCGCCGGCGCGGCCGTAGCCAAGGCGGGAGCTGCCATCAACTCGCGCTCGGCCCGGCCGCTTTCCCCGCGGCGCTCAGGGGATGAGGCGGCGGTCGCGCAGGTCCTGGAAGATGCCGAGGAACATGGCTTCTGTGTCTACGTAGTCGTGGAAGCCGGCGTGGCGCGACTTCGAGGTGTCCGCGATGACGTCGTAGTCCCAGGAGAAGACGAAGTCGCCGAAGGGCCACGACGAGACGTCGGAGTAGGGGGTGGGCTCGAGGTCGTGGCGCTCGATCATCCGCTGCCAGAGGTCGGCCTTGTCGGACATGACGTCGGTGAGACTGAGGGGCAGGGGCGGCGCGACCTCGAGGTCGAAGAATGCCGCGATCTTGGGCCACATGCTCGACCAGCGGAACATGTCGCCGTTCGTGATGTTGAAAGCCTCGTTGCGCGTGCCCGGTGACGTTGCCGCCCAGGTGGTGGCGCGTGCGAGCAGGTCGGCGTCGGTCATCTCGATGAGGCTCGTGTAGGCGCCGGGCGCGCCGGGGAAGCGCAGGGGCACGCCCAACTCCTTGCTCATCGAGGCATAGATGGCGATGACCATGGCCAGGTTCATGGGGTTGCCGAGGCCCACCCCAGCCACGACAGACGGGCGGATGGCCGACCATGACCACGTGGCGCCGCGCTGACGTCGCTCGAGAAACTGCTGCTGGTCGACATTGAATTCGGGAGGCATATGCGGAGGATCGCTCTCCTTCGCGGGCGTGGCGAACGGCCCGAGGTGGGCGCCATAGACCTTGTAGCCCTGCATCAGGCTGATGTGTTCGAGCTGCGGGGCGACGGGTTCGATCGCGTCGACCACGTTGGTGAGCATGGCGAGGTTCGGGGGCACGAGTTCGGCCCAGGTCGGGCGGTCTTGGTAGGCCGCGTAGAAGATGTGGGTCGTCTGCGTGAGGGCGGCGAGCTTCTCGGCGGTCTGCTCGCGGTCGAGCAGGTCGATGGCTATGTGGCGGGTGGTGGCCGTGTCGGTGCCGCCGCGCCGCGAGAGCCCCACGATCTGCCAGTCGCCCTCGCGTTCGAGGTGCGCGATGAGGTTGCCCCCGATCACGCCCCGGGCTCCGACGACGACCGCCGTCTTCGGTGCTGCCGCTGCTGCTGCCGCTGCCGCTGCTTCAATTTCCGTCATGCTCAACCATCCTCATCGTTAAATCGTGATTTACCGATCTAAGGTTTAGCACATCATCGGTAAATCACGATACGATGATGTAAGCTGGATGTCATGAGCGAATTGACGGACGACGAGGTGGTGGCCGCCTTCAAGGCGCTCGGGCATCCGACCCGCTTGGCGATTCTCGGATGGTTGAAAGACCCCGAGTCGTTCCCGCCGCAAGACCGCCCGGCGCAAGAAGTCGGTGTGTGCCTCAAGCACATTCAGGCGCGGGCCGACGTCTCACAGTCGACGGCATCTCAGTTCATGGCCACGCTGCAACGCGCCGGGCTCGTCACCTGCCAGCGCGTCGGCCAGTTCTCGCACTACAGCCGCAACGAAGAAACGATCGCGGCCCTCGGCAGAAGAGTCTCGCTAGCGATATAAGTGCGCGGACGGCGGAGATTGGTTACCATCTCACTACACCCCCGGATACTTCGGTTACCGGTTAGAAGGCCTCGCTCGCGCGGGGCCTTCGGAATTTAAGCGTGTCAATTGGCTAGCTTCGGGGGAGGCGGGCGCGCAGGTAGGGCGCCGTGCGGCTGTCGGGGGAGGCCGCGACGGTGGCCGGGGTGCCGGTCGCGAGGATGCGGCCGCCCGCGTCGCCGCCCGACGGTCCGAGGTCGATGACCCAGTCGGCCGAGGCGACGACCGACATGTCGTGTTCGACGATGACGACCGTGTTGTCCTGGTCGACGAGCCGGTTCAGTTGCGCGAGCAGCAGCTCGACGTCGGCCGGGTGCAGGCCCGTTGTCGGCTCGTCGAGCACATAAAGGGTGTGGCCGCGGCGGGCGCGCTGCAGTTCGGTGGCCAGTTTGATGCGCTGGGCTTCGCCGCCCGAGAGTTCGGTGGCGGGCTGTCCGAGCCTCAGGTAGCCGAGGCCCACCTGGCGCAGGGTGTCGAGCGCGCGCGCAGCCGAGGGAACCTCACGCCAGAACGTCGCGGCGTCGTCGACCGTCATGGCCAAGACATCCGCGATGGATGCCCCGGCATACGTCACCTCGAGGGTCTCGGCGTTGTAGCGCGCGCCGTGGCAGGTTGGGCAGGGCGCATAGCTGCCCGGCAGGAACAGCAGCTCGACCGACACGAAACCCTCGCCGAGGCACGTCTCGCAGCGGCCGCCGTCGACGTTGAACGAGAACCGGCCGGCGGTGTAGCCGCGGGCGCGCGCCTCGTCGGTGGCCGCGAATACCGAGCGCACGGTGTCGAAGAGGCCCGTATACGTGGCGAGGTTGGAGCGCGGGGTACGTCCGATGGGACGCTGGTCGACGCGCACCAGGCGGTCGACGGCGTCGAGACCCGTGATGCGGTCGACCGTCGTGGTGGCGGGGGCGGTTCCGGTGGCCGCTTCGGCGGCTGCGGCATCCGCATCGGGTTCACCGTCGGCGGCGGAGCGGGAGGCGCCGTCGGCATCGGCCTCGGCCGTGAGATCGGTGAAGGATGCGAGCTCGCCTCCGTGTTTCAGCCCGACCCGCACGGCGTCGGCCAGCACGCGGCTGACGAGCGTTGACTTGCCCGAACCGGAGACGCCTGTGACGGCCGTGAGCACGCCCAGCGGGAAGTCGGCGTCGAGGTCGCGCAGGTTGTGGCGCGAGACGCCGCGCAGCCCGAGCCAGGATCGGGGTTCGCGGGGCTGACGGTCGCCCGGCGCAGACGTCTCCGAGCGACCCGCTGCCTCCGAGTCCGAATCCGTGGCCGCGGCGGGCGTGTCGCGTGAGTCCGAGCTCGCCCGGTCGCCCGTCGAGCGCTCGCCGAGCAGATACGGCCGCGTCACCGACTCCGCGACCTCCGCGAGTCCGGCAACAGGCCCGCTATAGAGCACGTCACCGCCACCGGCACCGGCGGCCGGACCCACGTCGACGAGCCAATCGGCCTGGCGCACGACATCCATATTGTGTTCGACGACGAAGACCGTGTTGCCGGATGCCTTGAGCTGCGAGAGCACGTCGAGCAGGGGTTCGGCGTCGGCGGGGTGCAGGCCGGCGGACGGCTCGTCGAGCACGTAGACCACGCCGAACAGGCCCGACCGCAGCTGCGTGGCGATGCGCAACCGCTGCATCTCGCCGGGGGAGAGCGTGGTGGTGACGCGACCGAGGCTCAGATATCCGAGGCCCAGACCGATGAGCACGTCGGCGCGCGTGACGAGGTCGGCGGCGATGCGCACGGCCACCTCGGTGGTCTCGCCCGAGGAGGCGTTCGACACGGCCGTCGTGGTTTCGGCCAGCTGGGCGGTGGGGCGCAGGGCGTCGGCGAGGCCGGCGAGCGGCAGGGCGTTGAGCTCGGCGATGGTGTGGCCCGCGAAGGTCACGTCGAGCGCGGCGCGGGTGAGGCCCGTACCGCCGCACAGGTCGCACGGCCCCGACTCGACGAAGCGCTGCGCCCGCTTGCGCGCCATCTCGCTGCCCGAGTCGGCGAGCGTGTGCATGACGTAGGCCTTGGCGCTCCAGAACTTGCCCTTATAGGGCTTGGCCACGCGGTCGCGCTGCGGCATGACCTCGACCACGGGCTGCTCGTCGGTGAACAGCAGCCAGTCGCGGTCCTCGCGCGGCAGTGTGTTCCAGGGGGCGTCGATGTCGTAGCTGAGTTTGGCGGTGACGTCGCGCAGGTTCTTGCCCTGCCAGGCGCCCGGCCAGGCGGCGATGGCACCGTCGCGGATGCTGAGCGTGGCGTCGTGCACGGCCGACCGCTCGGTCACGGTGTGCGCAATGCCGAGCCCGTGGCAGCGGGGGCAGGCGCCGGCCGCGGTGTTGGGCGAAAACGAGTCGGACTCGAGTCGGGTGGCACCCTCGGGGTAGGTTCCGGCGCGCGAATAGAGCATGCGCATCGAGTTGGACAGCGTCGTGAGCGTGCCGACGGTCGAGCGCGAGCTGGGGGCGCCGCGCCTCTGTTGCAGCGCCACGGCGGGCGGCAGCCCCGTGATCTCGTCGACGTGCGGGGTGTTGCCCTGCGCGATCAGGCGGCGCGCATACGGGGCCACCGACTCGAGAAAACGTCGCTGTGCTTCGGCGAATATGGTGCCGAAGGCGAGCGACGACTTGCCCGAACCCGAGACACCCGTGAAGGCCACGATGCTGTCGCGCGGCACGTCGACGTCCACATTGCGCAGGTTGTTCTCGCGCGCCCCGCGCACCCGCACGAAGCCTCCCGCGGTGGGGTCGGCCGGGTCGTTGGGAATGTCGTGCGGCTGGGTTTCTCGGCGGGAAGACACCTGCTCAACCCTAGGCGCTGCACGTGAGTGGGGCTCGGGCCTTGCGCTCGAGCATCCCGGCGCTATTACCACGGCGACGCCCACTCGTCACCGGTGAATCAGGAATTCGCGGCAAATGCAAGGGGTCCGCCCTGGCTTGCCCTTTCGGTGAACCGGGTCCAGCATCGTAACCGACGAGTCATGTGCCAGACCCCGGCGCGCACTCGCTAAACCGTTTAGAAGGGACACATCATGGGATTCTTCGGTTTCCTCATTCTCGGCCTCGCAGCCGGTGCCATCGCAAAGCTCATCCTCCCCGGCAAACAGGGCGGCGGATGGCTCATCACCCTGCTTCTCGGAGTCGTCGGCGCACTGCTCGGCGGTTGGCTCGGTGGCCTCCTGTTCAACGCACCCCTCGAGGACTTCTTCTCGATCCAGACGTGGCTCCTCGCCATCGCCGGCTCGATCATCGTCCTCCTCATCTACGGCCTGATCGTCGGACGCCGCAAGGCCTAACGATCGGTTGTTCCTGACCGCCCCTTCGGCGGCTTGTGCACGGGAAACGCCCGCTCAACCTTCACGGTTGGCGGGCGTTTCCTCGTTAACCGGCGCCGGCTGTTGCTCGGCGACTAGCGGTCGGATGTCTCGACGGCTCGCACCTTCGACGGCCACCAGAAGCGATCGCCCGTCAGGAACACGAGCGCGGGCACGAGGATGGTGCGCACGAGCAACGTGTCGAGCAGCACGCCGATGCACACGATCACGCCGATCTGCGTGAGCGCGACGACGGGCAGCACGCCGAGCACGGCGAATACGGCCGCGAGAAGGATTCCGGCGCTCGTGATGACCGCGCCGGTGGAGGCCAGGGCCCGGATCATGCCCTCGCGCGTGCCGTGCAGCATCCGCTCTTCTCGAGCCCTCGTGGTGAGGAAGATGTTGTAATCGACGCCCAGCGCCACCAGGAACAGGAACGCGAAGAGCACGACGTTGGTGTCGAACGCGGGAAAGCCGAGCAGGTTCTGGAACAGCAGGTTCGAGGCGCCCAAGCTGGCGAAGAACGTGGCGAGCACGCTCAGCAGCAACAGCACGGGGGCCACGAGCGAGCGCAGCAGCACGGCCAGAATGACGAAGACGATCACCAGGATGAGCGGGATGATGAGGTTCTGGTCACGCTCTGAGACGGTCCGCTCGTCGAGCGCCGTCGCATCCGTGCCGCCCACGATCGTTTCCGAGACCTCGCCCGAGGCGTCGGCATAGTTCGCGCGCAGGGCCGTGACGGTGTCGAAGGCCTCGTCGCTGTCGGGCGCGGCCGTGAGCGACACCGAGAGCTGGGCCAGGCCGTTGGCCGTTTCGCCGGGGCGCACGCTGTCCACGCCATCCGTGTCTTCCGCGATCTGGGATGCCTCGGCCACGGCGTCTTCGGGGGCGAGCACGATGGTCTGCCCGGTCAGCCCCGCCGAGAACGAGTCGTCGACGATCTTCTGCGCCGTCACGGACTCGGGTTCGCCGAGCAGCTGTTCGGTCTGCGACAGGCCGACGCTCGCGCCGACGAGACCGACCGAGAGGGCGCCGAGGCCCAGCACCGACACCACGAGAATCGTGACGGGTTTGCGCGAGACGCCGCGGCCGAGTTTGGTCCACAGGCTCGTCTTGGTCGCGGCGTGCTCGCCGACGTGGCGCGGGATGAATGGCCAGAACAGTCCGCGGCCGCACACCACGAGCGCCGCGGGCAGCACGATCAGGGCGAACAGCACGGCGATCACGACACCGATGGCGCACGCGAAACCGAGTGCGCGGTTGCCGCTGAGTTCGGCGAACAGCAGGGTGATGAGGCTGAGCGCCACGGTTCCGCCCGAGGCGGCGATGGCGGGGCCCGCGCTCGTCACGGCCGTGAACATGGCGGCCGAGCGATCCTCCTGTTTCAGTAACTCCTCGCGGTAGCGGGCCACGAGTAGCAGGGCGTAGTTGGTGCCCGCGCCGAAGACGAGCACCGACAGGATGCCCGAGATCGACGCGTCGACGGTCACCCCGAACGACTCGGCCGCGGCCTTCGCCACCTTGCCGGCCAGGCCGTCGGCGAGACCCACGACGGCGAGCGGAACGATCCACAGCACGGGGCTGCGGTAGGTGACGATGAGCAGCACGGCCACGACGATGACGGTCACGAGCAGCAGGCGCACATCGGCCCCCGCGAACGCGTTGCTGATGTCGGCTTGGAAACCGACGCCGCCCGTCAGATAGCTGTCGAGCCCGTCGGGCAGGTCTTCGGATGCCGTGGCGCGCAGTGCGTCGGCCGTGCCCGCGAGGTCGTCCTCGGCCGTGGCCTTGTCGAGCGGCACGACGACGAGTGCGGCATCCCCGTCGTCGCTGAACTGCGGGCGCACGGCCTCGGGTGCGGTCGAATCGGTGGCCAGGGCGGTCGCGCGCTCCTGGATGGCGGCGCGATCGTCGTCGGTCAGCGAGCCGCCCTCACGGTTCCACACGAGAATTGCGGCGGTCTGTTCTGCCGAGGGAAAGTCTTCGAGTGCCGCGGCGACCTGCGCGCTCTGCGTGCTGTCGGGCAGACCGGATGCGGGGTAGGCATCCGTTTCGGGCGTGGGGAGGAACGCGAACAGCAGCCCCACGGCCACGACCGTGGCGCCCAGAACCGCCCACGCGGTGCGCTTCCCGCTGATGAACCGCCACAGAGCCCGCATGATTTCCTCCAGGAACTTAATAGTTAAGCAACTTAACGACCTACTGCATTAGCATGACGTTCATGGAAGACGAGCGCAAGTCGGAGGGACCGCGTCGGGTGCAGACCGCGGGGCACGAGCATCCGACCGCCGGCACCATCGGCAATCAGCTGCGCTCGATCGGCGCGCTGTCGAAGGCTTTCGAGCAGCACCTCGGCCGCACGCTGGCGGTCAACGACACCGACCTCGAGGCCATGGAGCACCTGATTCTGTCGGGCCCCATGACGCCCAGCGAGCTCGCGCCGAAGCTCGGCATCTCGAACGCGGCCACGACGTTCTCGGTCGACCGGCTCGTGGCCTCGGGTCATGCGCGCCGCGAACCCCACCCCACCGACCGGCGCAAAACCGTGATCGTGCCGTCGCCCCCGTCGGTGGCCCGCGCGTTCGACGCGCTCATGCCCGTGCTCAACGGCGTCGCGGATGCCGCGGCCGATCTCCCTGCCGAGCACCGCGACATCGTGGGCGCGTTCCTCGCCTCGGTCATCGACGTCTACGAGGGCGCGCTGGAAGACGGCGCCGCCGAGGCCGCCGCGCAGGGGTAGTGCGAACGCTTCGCTACAGGTTGGAAGCGGCGCTCGCGAGCAAGCTGTAGAGGATTCCCGAGACCGCGCTGATCAGCATGGTCGCGCCGATTCCGAGACCGATGGCGGCGAACGTCTTCGAGGCGCCCGCACGGGTGAGGGCCGTGACGCCGAGAATGACGGCCAGCAGGCCGAGGATGACGGACAGCACGGTGCTGGCCAGCGCGATCACGCTGAGCATGGCGTAGGCCCCCGTGCCGATGAATCCGGCCTGCACCAGCCGCAGCACGAATTCGACCACGACCGCGGCTGCTCCGGCGAAGAACGCGTAGAGGCCGAGCTGGTTCGGCGCGCCGCCGTCGTCGAAGAGTCGGCTGCGCTTGCGCGGCGCGGGTGTCGTGGGCGCGTAGCCGCCCTGCTGCCCCGAGGGATAACCCTGTTGCCCCGACTGGTAGCCCTGCTGCGCGCTCGGCTGGTGGCCGGGGTAGCCGGGCTGGGTGCTCGAGGGGTAGCCCTGCTGGCCGCCGGGCTGCTCGCCGTGCTGGGGATAGCCGCCCTGCCCGAAACCGCCGTCGTTGCGGCCGTTCCCGGGCTCGTTGCCATCGTTGTTGGTGGACGGCGGGCCGTACGGACTGTCGCTCATGCTGATTCCCCTCGTGGCGGCATCCGCTCGTCGGCGCCACCACTATTCTGGCGCGTCAGCGTTGCGCGGCACCAGCCGGTTGCGTCGCCGTGGACTTCTTCGGCCAGAGGGTGTAACTGACGGCCCAGACCGTGTCGATTCCGAGCACGATGAGCAGGATGCCGAACCAGTTCTGCAGCTCGGCCGTGCGCGCGGCGTCGCCCACCCACCACGTGAGGCCGAGCAGGATGCCCGCGGCGATGGCGACTCCGAGCAGGGTGCGCGCGACATCCCCCCAGCATTTGCGCGTGTAGGCCCAACCGGTGAGCGGCGCCGGGATGCTGCCGCCCGCGAACCGTTTGGCGAAACGCGCGTCGGCCCAGGCGATGAGGCGGTGGCCGTAGGCGACCGAGAACCCGATGTAGACGGCGGCGAGGCCGTACTCCCAGGATGCATTCGCGCCGCTCTTGAGGTGCAGGCCCGTGGCGACGAGCAACACCAGGTCGATGACGGGCGCGAGCGCCAGCAGCACGACGCCCAGGCGCGGAGCTTTGAGTAGGTAGCGGGCCGCGAGTCCCGAACCGATCGCCACCCAGAAGCCGATCTCGCACGCGACGATGATGCCGAGGATCATGCACCCCTCCTTGTTTACACGGTTGTACTAACAAAGCGATGCTAGCACGACTGTATAAACTCGGACCATGCCCAAGTTGATCGACCACGACGCCCGCGAGATCGAGGTCGCCGAAGCCGCCTGGCGCGTTCTGCTGCGCGACGGCATCACCAAGATCTCGGTGCGCAACGTCGCCGCCGAGGCCGGCCTGGCCACGGGTTCGCTGCGCCGGTCATTCCCCACGCAGGACTCGTTGCTCATCTTCTCGCTGCAGCTCGTGCAGCGCCGGGCCCGCGACCGCATCCTCGCCCTCGAGCCCGGCCCCACGCCGCGCGCCACGGCAGAGGCCTGCCTCATGCAGCTGCTGCCGCTCGACGCCGACCGCCGCGTCGAAATGGAGGTCTACCACGCCATGGGTTCCCTGGCCTTGACCTCCTCGGCCCTCCGCCCCGCCTACGACCAGATCCTGGCCGACACACGTGCCGCCTGCCGGGTCTTCCTCGAGCGCCTGCTGCGGGCGGGCGATCTCGATGCTGCCAGCCTCGACCTCGCCCGCGAATCCGCCGCCCTGCACGCCCTCGTCGACGGCCTCGCGCTCCACCTCCTCGCCACCGACCCGCACGACGACGGCACGGATGCCGCGCGCATCCTCTCTGACTATCTCGACCGTCTCCCGGGCTCGACCCGCCACTGATTGTCAAGGTTTCCTGTTGCGCCGAGGCGGCGCGACCGCGGAGCAGTCACGGCGATCGCGTCGGGGCCGGGTCTCGCAAGTCCGAGGATTCCTCTTGCGTCCGGGCGCAACACAGCCCCGCGCAGTTTGGGGTTGCGCGGGGCTGTGAGCGGTGGCTCTGACGAGCCGTCTGGGGAGGGTTATTCGGCGCTGGCGGTCATGCGACGGCGGGCGAACAGCAGTGCGCCGCCACCGACGACGAGCAGGGCGCCCATGCCGGCGATGATTCCGGCGTCGGAGCCGGTCTCGGGCAGGGTGCCGTTGCCGGCGGGGGTCTGCGGGAGGGCAGCGACCTCGAAGTCGACCGTCTCGGACAGGGCCGATGAGCCGAATGTGGTCCCATCGGTGCGCACCTGGGCGGCCCCGACGCGGTAGGTGCCGGCTTGGACGGGTACGACGATCGACCAGATGCCCGCGGCGTCGACGATGGCCGCTTGTTCCAAGGGGTCCGGCACGATCGCTGCCGTGAGTGCGCCCGGTGTGTCTTCGGTGATGGAATCCTCGGGGTCGGACTCGGGCAAACGGTATCCCGAGGCGACGAACTGATCGAAGTAGCTCGTCGAAGAGAGGAAGAGACGGACATCGGCGCCCGGATCGCCGGTTCCGGTGACCGTGACACTCGATGAGCGGACGACGGTGCCGGCGGTCGGCGATGTGATCTCAGGAACGGGAGGGCGGGCAATCGTGATCGTCACCTGGATGCCGGGGGTGAAGGCCGAGCTGGCCGTCAGGGTGCCCTCGGCGTCCGCGGAGTACTGCATGGCGCCCACCAGATAGGGGCCATCAGCGTAGGCGCTCGCGGTGCCGCTCCACGTGCCGTCGGCGGCCACCTGGGTTGCGAGCGCCATCGGAGCCTCGGGGTAACTGGGATCGGTGACGAAGCTACCGGTTCCCGTTATGGCGTCATACTGCGACGGGGTGATAGCCACGGGGATTACGTAGTTGCCGGGGATTCCGGTGCCGGTGACGGTGATCGACGGGCCTTGAAGTCGAGCCCCGACCGCGGGAGAGGTGAGAACTGGTGCGGGCAGTGCGGCATCGGCCAATGGCGTGACGACGGGCGCTTCGGCGAGCGGTTCAACGGCGGGTGCTGTAGCGATCGGTGCCGGTGACGGTGCCGGTGACGGTGCGGATGTCGGCGCGATCTCGGGCACCGAAGGCTCGGGTGCGTCGGTGGCATCCGGCGTCTCGCTCGGAAGTGACGTTGCGGTCGGTGCCGCTGTCGGCGTCGACGCACTGTCGACGGCGGGTGTGGTGCCGTCGATCACGATGGCGTGGGCAGGTACGGTCGCGAGCAGCATGCTGCCCAGGCCGATGGACAGGGCGGCCGGAATGGCCACAACTCTCCGCAAGGTGTTCTTGTTCATGGATATCCCCCCAAGTCGACGCCTTTTCGGCGCCGACGACATGACGAACCCGCCGACCGTGGGGCGGCGGGTTTCTGCTGTGATGACGTGGAACGCGGTGTCGCGCTCAATCAAGAACATAGTGGATGTTCTGTTCGAAAATGACGCATTGATTCGATATCTCACCGGCAGTTTTCAAGTCGAACGGATATGACCATTTCCGGGCGCTGCGATGGGACATTCCACGTCGGGGCGCAACACAGCCCCGCGCAGTTTGGGGTTGCGCGGGGCTGTGAGCGGTGGCTCAGGTGAGCCGTCTGGGGAGGGTTATTCGGCGCTGGCGGTCATGCGACGGCGGGCGAACAACAGTGCGCCGCCACCGAGGACGAGCAGGGCGCCCATGCCGGCGATGATTCCGGCGTCGGAGCCGGTCTCGGGCAGGGTGCCGTTGCCGGCGGGGGAGGTGCCGGGCAGGGCGACGGGTGCGGGCAGCACGGCGGCGACGCTGAAGTCGACCGTGGCCGACAGCTCGGACAGGCCGAGGGCGGTGTCGTCGTTAGCGGCCTGGACGGCACCGACGCGGTAGGCGCCGATCTCGAGGGGCAGCACGACGGACCAGTTGCCGGCGGCGTCGACGATGATCGGGTCTTCGGGGTTGCTCGGCTCGGGCTCGGCGGCCAGGGCCTGCACGCGGGCGCCGGCGGCGGGAGCTGCGGCGGGGTCCTCGAGCAGCGCAAGCTGTTCGGCGACGTACTGGTCGAAGTAGCTCGGCGTGGCGACGAACACGGCGACGTTGGCGCCGGGCTTGCCGGTTCCCGAGATCGTGACGTTCTTGGCACGGACGACCTCACCGGCGGTGGGGGCGGTGACGACCGGGGCGGCCGGGGCGGCCACGGAGACCGTGACGTCGACACCGGCGGTGAAGGTGGAGGCACCCGTGAGCTTGCCATCGGCGCTCACGGTGTACTCGGCGGCACCGGCGGTGTAGGAGCCGGACTCGAGAACGCGCGAGGTGGCGCTCCAGGTTCCGTCAGCGGCGACGAGCACGCCACCCAGGGTCGGGTCGACCGGGGCGGGAGCGGCCGCGCGAGCGGTCGGAGGAGTGTTCTGGCCGGTCAGGGCGTCGTACTCGTCGGGCTCGGCGACCAGGGGCAGGATGTAGTTGCCGGGGGTTCCGGTGCCGGTGAGCGTGACGGCCGGGCCCTGCAGCTGGGCGCCGGCGGTCGGGGTCTTCACGACGGGCGTGGGCAGGATGACGAGGACGGGCTCGTCAGCGGCCGGGTCCTCGGCGCCGGCACCGGGCGCGGGCGTCTCGGTGGGAGCGGGCGTCTCGGTGGGCGCGGCGGACTCGACGGGAGCCGGCGTCTCGGTCGGAGCCGAGGTCTCGGCGGGGGCCGGGGTCTCGGTCACGGCGGGCGTGGGCACGTCGGTCGGAGCGACCTCTGCGGTGTTCGAGGTGCCGTCGATGACGACGGCGTGGGCGGGCGCGACGGCGAGCAGGGCGCCGCCGAGGCCGATCGAGAGCGTGGCCGGAACGGCCAGCACTTTCTGCCAAGTGTTTTTCTTCACGAAGGTCCCCCTAGACGACGCCTCTTCGGCGCCGAAGACATGACGAACCCGTCGGCCGGATGCGGTCGGCGGGAAACGTGTGGTGATTGCAAGGAGCGCGACACCGCGCCCACTCAAGAACCTAGCGCATGGTTTGTTTCTTAAGCGAGCATTGTTTTCGCTTCTAACCTCGACTTTTTCGAGGGGCGCAGGAATGGCCCCCGCATGGGGGTCGCGGCGACCGGCGGCCTTCGGGCAAGAAAAAACCCCGCCCTGTCGAAACAGGTCGGGGTGGGGTGAAGCGAAAAGGGCCTCGGGGCGTCAGGACGCGGCGAGCACCACGGCGCGGATGGCGACGAGCAGCGAGCGGTGCTGCGAGATCTCTTCGGCCCAGGGGTAGACGAGACCGGAGAGGGCGACGAACACGGGGCCCTCGACATCCACGAAGCCGACGGTTTCGCCCGACTTTGCGACCGCGTAGCGCGTGGAGGACACCAGCGAAACGACGACATCGTCTCCGCCGAGCGAGGGGTGCGCCGGCAGGGCGAACGTTTCTTCAATGGCCAAACTCATGTGCTTTTCTCCCATCACTTCGGTGTTCTGGTCTGCTGTTCTTCGAATGTATTTCAGGGAGGGCGCTGTCACCTATTCGAGGGGTGGCCCTTGCGGTTAATGCATATGCACGCTACGCATCTGTGCCACATGCAAACTTGCAAACGCTTGCAGTCAGGCATCCATCGCGAAGGATTTTTCTTGACACGGACAAAAACGTTTATGTAGAGTCATCGCCAACGGAACAAAAACGTTTTGGGAGAGAAGTTCAACGATGAGCAAACGAGTGGGAATCAGAGACGTCGCGGCAGCCGCGGGCGTTTCCCTGACCACCGTCTCCCATGCCCTGAGCGGAGCGGGCCAGCTCAGTGATGCCACCCGCGAACGAGTGCGCTCCGTGGCCGCCGACCTCAACTACGCGCCCAACCGGCTCGCGAGCGGCCTGCGCAGCAAGCGCTCCCAGATCATCGGCTTCGTGAGTGACGAAATTTCGACCACTCCGTATGCCGGACGCGTGCTGCTGGGAGCCCAAGAGGCCGCCGCGAAGAACGACTGGGTGCTCATGATCGTGAACACGAGCGCCGACCCGCGCTTCGAGGGCCGCAGCATCGAAGCCCTGCTGCAGCACCGCGTCGACGGCATCATCTATGCCCGCATGTACCACCAGACCGTCGCGGTGCCCGAGGCTCTGGCCGGCGTGCCCACCGTCTTGCTCGATGCCTCCACCGGCAACGACCACATCTCGAGCGTCGTGCCCGACGAAGAGGGCGCGGCCCGCACGGCCGTCGAACACCTCATCGCCGCCGGGCACCGGCGCATCGGCTACCTGTCGAACGTCGACGACATCCCGGCCACGCGCGGCCGCCTCGACGGCTATCGCGCCACGCTCCGGGCGCACGGCATCGAGGTCGACGAGACGCTCATCACCGCGAGTGATTCGACCACCGCGTCGGCGCGCGCCGCCGCGGCCCTCCTGCTCGACCGAAGCGACCGGCCCACAGCGCTGTTCTGCTTCAACGACCGCATCGCCATGGGCGCCTACCAGGCCGCCCAGACGAGAGGTCTGCGCATTCCGGACGATCTCTCGATCGTCAGCATCGACAACTTCGAGATCCTCGCCGACGCGATGCTCCCCGGGCTCGACTCGGTCGCCCTGCCGCACTACGAGATGGGGCAGTGGGCCATCGAACGCCTCGCGCTCGAACTCCAGGCCGACGGCGACGACGACGAAGCGCCCGCCCCCCAACAGATCCGCATGCATTGCCCACTCGTCACGCGGCAGTCGGTCGGCCCGCCGCCGCACTAGGCGACGACGGACCACCAGACCCCGCGACCGCTGCAACGGTCGCGGTGATCGGCGCTGCGCCGACGAGCATCCCACCCCAACGATGAAGAAGGAAACAAGAATGCGACACGCAAAGAAGCGCCTGATCGTAGCGAGTGTACTCGCCGCCAGTCTCGTGGCATCGCTCGCCGGCTGCGCGAGTGCCGGCACGGGCACCGACGGCAAGAACGGCGAACTCACGCTGTGGACCCACAACGGCGGCAACACCGAGGAGCTCGCGGCCGTGCAAGCCGTGGTCGACAAGTACAACGCCAGCCAGGACAAGACGACCGTCAAGGTGCAAGCCTTCCCGCAGTCCTCCTACAACGACTCGGTCGTGGCCGCCGCCGCGTCGGGCAAGCTGCCGTGCATCGTCGACATCGACGGCCCGAACGTGCCGAACTGGGCGTGGGCGAAATACCTGACGCCCCTCGACCTGAGCGTCGACCTCGACGAGAACCTGCCCAGCACGCTCGGAAAGTGGAACGGCGACACCTACTCGGTCGGCTACTACGACGTGGCCCTGGCTCTCTTCGCCCGCACGTCGGTGCTCGAGAAGGCCGGCATCCGCGTGGCCACCATCGACGAACCCTGGACGAAGGACGAATTCGACGCCGCCCTCAAGGCCCTGAAGGCCGACGGCACGTGGGACAAACCGCTCGACCTCGGCACGGCCGACGTGGGCGAGTGGTACCCCTACGCCTACTCGCCCCTGCTGCAGTCCTTCGGCGGTGACCTCATCAACCGCGACGACATGCAGAGCGCCGACGGTGCCCTCAACGGCAAGAAGGCCGTCGAATGGGCCGAGTGGATGCAGAGCCTCGTGACCGACGGCTATGTGGCCCCGAAGAGCGGCGCCGACGCGGCCCTCGACCTCGAGAACAACGTGAGCGCCATCATGCTCGGCGGCAGCTGGGCGGCGGGCAAGCTGTCCACCGCGCTCGGCGACGACCTTTCGGTCTTGCCGCTGCCCGACCTGGGCGAGGGCGTGAAGATCGGCGGCGGTTCGTGGCAGTGGGGCGTGACCTCCGGCTGCGCCGACCCCGAGGCCGCCATGGACTACCTGTCCTTCTCCCTGTCGCCCGAGAACATCGCCGATGTCGCCAAGGCCACGGCCACCATCCCCGCGACGGATGCCGCGGCGGCTCTCGTCCCCGGATTCGAGGAGGGCGGCGACCTGGCCCTGTTCCGCGAATTCTCGAAGCAGTTCGCCGAGCTGCGGCCCGAAACCCCCGCCTACCCGTTCATCTCGAGCGAGTTCACGAAGGCCACGCAGGACATCCTGAACGGCGGCGACCCGCAGGCCACGCTCGACAAGGCGGTCAAGGCCATCGACGGCAACATCAAGTCCAACGGCGGCTACACGCAGAAATAGCCGTGGGCGTGGATGCGGCGGCCACCGCGAGTGCCGGGGCCGCCGCATCCCACCCCCGACGGGAGGAACACCCATGACCACCCTCGAACGATCGGCCCGCGCGGACGCCCGCACGGCCACCCGGGCCGCCAAGGCCACCCGCCCCGCCCGCACCCCGCGGCAGCCGCTCTCGCGGTCGGGCAAGAAAGAGCAGCGCACCGGCTGGGCCATGCTCGCCCCCGCCGTCATTCTGCTCGGCCTCTTCATCCTGATCCCCGCCGTGCTGGCCTTCGTGCTGGCCTTCACCAACGCGCGGCTCATCTCGCCCTACCCCGCCACCTTCGTGGGGCTCGACAACTTCGCACGCCTCTTCACCGACCCCACGTTCTTCCGCGCGCTGCTCAACGTGGCCTACTTCGCCGTGATCGTGGTGCCCGTGCAAGCCGGTGTGGCGCTCGTGCTCGCGCTGCTCATCAACAAGCAGGTGCGCGGCACCACGTTCTTCCGCACCGTCTACTTCCTGCCCGTCGTCACCTCGATGGTGGTCGTGTCGCTGCTGTGGCTGTTCATGTACCGCCAGGACGGCCTCATCAACGTGCTCATCGACCGCGTCACGTTCGGCCTGGTGCAGGGGCCCGACTGGTTGAACGACCCGTCGACGTCGATGCCCGCCATCATCCTCATGTCGGTGTGGCAGGGCATGGGGTTCCACATGGTCATCTGGCTCTCGGGCCTGCAGACCATCCCCGCCGACCTCTATGAGGCGGCCGACCTCGACGGGGCCGCGGGCTGGCAGCGCTTCCGCTACATCACATGGCCGGGGCTCTCGGCCACGCGCAGCCTCATCCTCGTGACCATCACCATCCAGGCGCTCAGCCTGTTCACGCAGATCAGCGTCATGACGCAGGGCGGGCCGCTCGATTCGACCACGACGGTCGTCTATGAGGCCGTGCAGTCCGGTTTCGTGCAGCAGGAGACCGGCTATGCGTCGGCGATCTCGCTCGTGTTCTTCGTGCTCGTGCTGCTCATCTCGTTCGTTCAACGGTTCCTCACCAGAGAGAAGAACTGATCATGGCTCTCACACAACTTCCGGATGCCGCGGCGTCATCGCCCGAGCAACCCGCCGTCGTCACGGTGGCGGGTTCGGGCCGGCGCGGCAGCCGCTCCCGTCGCGGCGGCACGACCGGCGGGGGACGGGCCGACGGCCTCTCGTCGCGCTGGTCGGGTCGCCGACGCGCCGGTCTCGGCGGATGGCTGCTGCGCCTCGCGCTCGCGGTGGTCTTCGCCTTCCCGCTGCTCTTCATGTTCGTGTCGTCGCTCAAACCCGATCAGCAGATCTTCGGCGACCTGTCCTCGGTGGCGGCGTTCCTGCCCATCGGCAACATCTCCTTCGACAACTACGCGGCCGTGTTCGACCGCGTTCCGGCGGCACGGTTTCTGATCAACTCGATCGGCATCTCGGCCATCACGGTGTTGCTCGGCATCCTCGTCAACAGCCTGGCCGCGTTCGCCCTGTCGCGCATGAACATGCGGGGCAAGTCGATCATCCTCACGCTCATCATCGCCACGCTCATCGTGCCGTTCGAGACGCTGGCCCTGCCGCTCGTGTGGTGGGTCAACCAGCTGCCCTCGCTCACGCTCGACGGTTTCAACCTGGGCTTCAGCAAGGGATGGATCGACACCTATCAGGTGCAGATCATCCCGTTCATCGCCAATGCGTTCTCGATCTACCTTTTCCACCAGTACTTCGAGTCGATCCCCAAGGAGCTCGACGAGGCGGCGCGCATGGACGGGGCCGGATGGTTCCGCATCTACCGCCAGGTCGTCATGCCGTTGTCGGGTCCCGCCGTCGCGACCGTCGCCATCCTCACATTCCTGCCCGCGTGGAACTCCTATCTGTGGCCACTCATGGTGGTGCAGACCGAGGAGTTGCGGCCCGTGATGGTCGGCGTGCAGTACTTCTTCCAGCTGAACGTGTCGTGGGGCGAGGTGATGGCGTATGCGTCGCTCATCACGCTGCCCGTCGTGGCGCTGTTCATCGCGTTCCAACGTTCGTTCGTCAACAGCATCGCGTCCAGCGGTGTGAAAGGTTAGGCCCCCCGATGACTTTGCAGCTTCCCGACAAGTGGATCTGGGACTCCTGGTACGTGCAGGAGGGCGGCGTGACGCACGCGTTCTATCTGCACGCGAGCAAGGCGCTGGGTGATCCCGATCGCCGGCACCGGCATCCGATCATCGGCCACGCCGTGAGCCACGATCTGACCACCTGGACCGTGGTCGAAGATGCGCTCATCGTGTCGGAACCCGGCGCGTTCGACGACGGAACCACGTGGACCGGTTCGGTGGTGCGCGACGGCGACGGCCTGTGGTGGATGTTCTACACGGGCACGTCTCGCGCCGAGGACACCATGGTGCAGCGCGTCGGCGCCGCGACCTCGCCCGACCTGATGACGTGGTCGAAGGCGTCGAGCGCACCGCTCGTCGAGGCCGACCCGCGCTGGTACGAGCTGCTCGACCGCTCGCTCTGGCACGACCAGGCGTGGCGCGACCCGTGGGTCTTCCGCTTCCCGGGCGAGGCTACGTGGCACATGCTCATCACGGCGCGCGCCAACCACGGCGATGCGCGCGTGCGCGGTGTGCTCGGCCACGCCACGAGCGAGAACCTCGTCGACTGGGCGGTGCAGCCGCCGCTGAGCGAGCCGGGGCAGGGGTTCGGGCAGCTCGAGGTGTTCCAGTTCGAGATCGTCGACGGCGTGCCCGTGCTGCTGTTCTGCTGCGGCTGGGCCGAGTTGTCGCCCGAGCGGCAGGCCGCGGGCGAGGTTGGTGGCGTCTACAGCGTCGTCGTCGACGAGCGGCTCGCCGAGGTCGACTTCTCGCGCGCGCAGCTGTTCGAACGCACCGACCTGTATGCCTCGCGCCTCGTGCGCGCCGCGGACGGCGGGTGGGCGCTGCTCGGGTTCGTGAACATGGTCGACGGCGAGTTCGTGGGGGCGTTGAGCGATCCCGTGCTGGTGACGGCCGATCCCGTGCTCGGGTTGGTGCCGCGGGTTGCTGCTGGGGCCGGGGCCGAAGTCGAGGCCCAGGCGTCGGATGCCGGCGAGTCGGATGCCCGCGAGTCGGATGCCCGCGACCGGGATGATGTCGACAACGACTCCGACCTGTCGGTGAGTGCCGCGCGATGAGCGAAGTGGCGTCGCCGGACGGGGTATCGGCGTCGGCATCGTCGGCGCAGCATGTCGCAGACCGGGGCCCGGACTCGCCGGCGTCGCCCGGGCAGCCGCGCATCGTGGTCGTGGGCGAGGCGCTGATCGACCGCGTGCTGCGCTCGAACGGCGAGTCCGAGGATGCTCCCGGCGGTAGCCCGGCCAACGTGGCGCTGACGCTCGGCCGGTGGGCGCGGCATCCCGAGCTCGTCACGATGCTGGGAGCGGATGCGGCGGGCGACACCGTGCGCGCCTGGCTCGCCGAGTCGGGGGTCGCCGTCGTGTCGTCGGTGGAAGGGTCCGGCGAGTCTGTCGTGACCTCGGTCGCCACGGCTCGCCTCGACGCGTCGGGGGCCGCCAGCTATGAGTTCGACCTGCGCTGGCAGCTCGACCGGCGGTCCGTCGGCCGCAGCGACATGCTGCACGTGGGGTCGGTGGGCGCCTTCCTGCTCCCCGGTGCCGAGGATGTCTCAGCTCTCGTCGCCGAGCGCTCGCCGCAGTCGCTCATCACGTTGGACCCGAACATCCGCCCGGCCTTGATCGCCGACGCGGATGCCGACGCCGTGCGTGCCCGCGTCGACGACCTCATCCGCGCCGCCGACGTCGTCAAGCTCAGCGACGAAGACCTCGAGTGGCTGCGGCCCGGAGCCGACCCCCTCGACGCCGCCCGCGACTGGCAGCGCTCGGGCCCCGCGCTCGTCGTCGTCACGCGCGGCGCCTCGGGGGCCACGGCCGTCACATCGCACGGCGACCTCACGGTGCCGTCGGAACGCACGGCCGTCGTCGACACGATCGGCGCCGGCGACACCTTCATGGCGGGCCTCGTCGAGGGCCTCGTGCGCGCCGACCTGGCAACCGCCTCGGCCCGCCCGCGCCTGCACGACATCTCTCTCGCGACGGTCGACGGGATGCTGCGCCTCAGCGCCCGCGCCGCCGCCATCACCGTCTCGCGCCGCGGCGCCAACCCGCCGTGGCTACACGAACTGGGCGGCTCGTCGCCCGCCGCCTGACGCAGTTGCGCCGCAGCCGGTGGCGGCCGCATCCATCGTGCGGTGCCCCCGCTCTCATCGGTAATCTTGTGCGCTTCGGGGAAGAATCGCCCATGCGGGCGCGCGCCACCCTAGAATGGGTGACTTCGGAACTTTTGCCCCGGAAGGTCACCGTGCGTTCACGCTCTACCCGTTCGACGTCGTCGCGTTCTTCGCGCACCGCCGTTCAGAAAGTCGACGCTACGCGGGCCATCAACCGAGAGCCGTGGCGCACGCCGCAGAGCCGCCGTTTCTGGCAGAGCTTTCGCCGCTCGGCGATCCTGCTGCTGGCCGTTCCCGGTCTGATCGGAACGCTGGCGCTGCCGGCCTTCGCCTTCACCGAGTCGAACCTGCCGCCGGCCAGCAACTTCTCGCAGCTCGAGGCCCAGAGCCTCAACGTGAACGAGAAGGCGCTGCCGATTCTCGTCAACCGCGACACCTACTCGGCGACCACCACGGCCGAGCTCACGGCGTCTCGTGCCGCCGAGGCCGCCGCCGCCAAGAAGGCTTCTGACGAGGCCGCGCGTCTCGCCGCCCAGGCCGCCGCCGGCACCGCCGCCCGCGCGTTCGACCCCAACCGCTCGTCCTCGGCCTCCACCGACGCCGACCTCAGCGGATACCTCGACACCGTCTCGACGGTCTGGCAGCGCCCCGTGGCCGGCCCGATCTCGTCGCCCTACGGCCCCCGCGGCCTCATCTGCAACGGCGCCGGCTGCTCGAACAGCTTCCACGACGGCATGGACTTCAGCGCCGACTGCGGCACCCCCATCAAGGCCGTCTCGGCCGGCCGCGTCACCTTCACGGGCAGCGGCGGGTCTTACGGCCAGCGCGTCATCGTCGACCACGGCGGCGGCGTCGAAACCATCTACGGTCACGTGCAGACCGGCTCGTTCAAGGTTGCCGTCGGCGACCTTATCGAGGGCGGCACGATCGTGGCGCTCGTCGGCGCGACGGGCGTCGTCAGCGGCTGCCACCTCGACCTCAAGGTGCAGCTCGACGGCAAGTTCACCAACCCGCAGACCTACCTCGAGGCGCGCGGCGCACTCTAGCCCCCACCCGGCCTAGACGCCCGCGTCGCGCAGGCTCTAGCCGCGAGCCGCCCGGCCTAGACGCCCGCGTCGCGCAGTGCCAGCATGGGCCGTAGGGCCCGACGGCTCGTACACCTCGACAAGGGAGTTCCGGTGGAGACGAACGCGCACGCACGAATCGTTGTCGGACACGACGGATCGACAGGGGCCGATCACGCTCTCGAGGTGTCGATCTCGTTGGCCGAGCGGCTGAAGTCGTCGCTCGACATCGTCCGCACGTGGAGCCTGGACACGCATTTGCCCGCCGTCACGCAGATCCTCGGCCGCTCGCAGAGTGATGAGGATGTCTCGGCCACGGTTCGTCGCGACCTCGAGTCCGACACGGCCCGCGTGCGTGACCAGCATCCTGGCGTGCCCGTCGAGCTCGAGGTGCACCGGGGTTCGCCCGCCGAGGTGCTGGTCGAGAACTCGGACGGGGCGCGCCTGCTCGTCGTGGGAGCGCGGGGCCACGGCGGGTTCCGGGGACTCACGCTCGGGTCGGTGACGATCCACCTGTTGCAGCGGTCGCGCGGACCCGTGCTCATCGTCCCGTCGCCCGAGCACGCGGCCAAGACGGCGGCGGATGTCTTGCACGACGTTCCCGCGGGCGCCGAAGCTGAGGCATCCTCGCGTCCTGCCCCCGCCGGGTCGATCGTCGTCGGGCATGACGGCTCGCCCGAGGCCGACCGCGCGCTGCTCGAAGCGCTCTCGCTCGCCGACGACCTGGCCGTGCCCCTGACGGTGGTGCGCGCGTGGAACATCGAGACGGCGCCGCGCGGTTCGGTGTGGGGCGAGGGTGGGGTGTCTCCGCACCACGAGATCTCGCGGGCCGTGTGCGAGGTGCTCGGAACGCAGGTCGCGCCGCACGCTGCATCCCACCCGTCTGTGTCGATCGAATATCGAGCGATGCTCGGTCATCCGGCCGAGGTTTTGACGCGCCTCTCGCGAGAAGCGCTCATGTTGGTGGTCGGGCGGCACGGGCGAGGACGGCTCGCGGGCCTCGTCGTCGGATCGGTCAGCGCCCAGAGCGTGCACCGCGCCACGTGCCCCACCCTGGTGGTGCCGCACCACGAGAAGTGATGGACTGGGGTCATGGACTTTCGCAGTTTCGTGGCCGTGGGCGACAGCTTTACCGAGGGCGTCGGCGACGAGCTGCCCGACGGGCGCGTGCGCGGCTGGGCTGACCTGGTGGCGCAGGGCCTCGCCCTCTCGGCGGCCCCCGAAACCGTGACCTATGCCAACCTCGCCATCCGCGGCCGGCTGCTGGCGCCGATCGTCGGGCCCCAGATGGATGCCGCGATCGAGTTGCGGCCCCAGCTGATCAGCATCAACGGCGGCGGCAACGACATCATGCGGCCCAAGGTGTCGATCGACGACGTGGCGTCGCAGCTCGTGGCGGCGGCCGACCGGGCGGTGGCTGAAGGCATCCACGTGCTCGTGATCAGTGGTGCCAACCCGACGAAACACCTGCCGATGGGTGCTCGCATCGAGGCGCGCGGCGACCTGCTGGCCGAGGCGGTGCGGGCGCAACTGCCGCGCGAGGGCATGACGTTCGTCGACAATTGGGCGGATGCCGAACTCGCCGACCTGCGCTACTGGTCGCGCGATCGGCTGCACCTGGCCCCGCGCGGGCACCGACGGGTGGCCTCGAACATCCTGGCGGCGCTCGACGTGCCGGCCCCCGAGTTCGGACCTGACCATGAGGATGTCTCGCGCCCGGCTACGGCCGCGTACTGGCGGGAGTATGTGCTGCCCTGGATCGGGCGCCGGCTGACCGGGCGGTCGTCGGGGGACAACCGGGAGCCGAAGTTCGCCACGTTGCAGCCGGTCGAGCTGCCGGGTGCGGTGGCGAACGGTTAAGAGGGGCGGGCCGGGGGAGCGGCCGCGAAGGTCACCCGGGTGAGGGCTAGGTGCTCCTGCATGAGGTCGAGCAGCGTGCGCGAGCCGCCGAGGTCGAGCCAGCGGTCGAGCGAGACGTTGAAGACGACGGCCGCCATGCGACCCACGAGACTCGAGGTCGCCTCATCGACCCCGCGGGTGAGGAAACCTTGCTCGATCGCCTCGGCCAAGACCTCTTGTTTGCGCAGTTCGCGCTCGCGCAACCCCGCATCCGATCGGATGACGGCACGGCGCGCAATCAAGTAGTCGAGCAGCCCGTCGAAGCGGGTGGCGGCCACCGTCTCGAGGCTGTGCGTGAGCGTGTCGTAGGGGCCGAGTTCGGCGGGCGCCTCAGCCATGAGCTGCGCGATGAACGGGGGCAGCCCGGCCTCGGCTGCGAAGAGAACCTCGCGTTTATCGGCGAAGTGCCGGAAGAAGGTGCGCGTGGTGAGCCCCGCCTCGGCCGTGATCTCGGGAACCGTCGTCTCGGCGAACCCCTGCCGCGCGAACAGCTCGAGGGCCGCACGCTCCAGGCGCCCGCGCGCATCCGGTTGCCATCGACTCATACATGCAAGTGTAGGTGATGACATCGGATGTCATGAGGTGTTACAGTCATGACACGAGATGTCATCACGGCATCCGACCCCTATACGCAGCACGCACCGGGCGCTCGGTCACCGGCCCACCGCTGCCCCGACGTCGATCCACAGAGGACATCGCATGCCCACCAATCAGGCCGCCTGGCTTCCGCCGAAACATGCTCGCCTCAGCGTCGGGCCCGCCCCCTACACGCGCCCCGAGGCCGACGAGATCGTGGTCGAAAACCGGGCGGTCGCCATCAACCCCCTCGACTGGATTCTGCAAGAGGTCGGCACGATCATCTACCCGTGGGTGAAGTATCCAGCCATCATCGGCACGGATGTTGCGGGCGTCGTCGTCGAGGTCGGCTCGGCTGTCACGCGCTTCGCCGTCGGTGACCGGGTGCTCGGCATGACGGTCGGCACCGACAAGGACAGCAACTCGTCGGCGCGCGGAGCCTTCCAGCGCTACAGCGTCGTCTTCGAGCGCCTGGCCTCGCCCATCCCCGACGACCTGCCCTTCGAGAACGCCGCCGTCCTCCCGCTCGGCATCTCGACCGCCGCGTGCGCCCTCTTCGAGGCCGACCAGCTGGCCCTCGACTACCCGACACCGCGTCCGGCGTCAGTGGATGCATTGCCCGACGAATCCTCGGCACGCCCTTCACGTCCGACCGCCACTTCGGCCGGGCCCGCGAGCAAGGGCACGGTCCTCGTCTGGGGTGCGTCGACGAGCGTCGGCAGCAACGCCGTGCAGCTCGCGGTCGCAGCCGGCTATGACGTCGTCGCCACGGCATCCCCCCGCAACTTCGACTACGTGCGCTCGCTCGGCGCTTCGCAGGTGTTCGACTACTCGAGCGCCTCGGTGGTCGGCGACATCGTCGCAGCCCTGCGCGGCACAACCTTCATGGGCGCAGCAGCGATCGGTGCCGGTTCTTCCGAACGCTGCTCCGACATCGTCCGCCAGGTCGACGGCCGCAAACGCATCGCCCTGCTCAGCACCCCTGTCTCCTTCAACAACGTCGTCGAGCCCGGCCGCCGCAAACGACTTCCCCTCACATTCATGCGCATCGGGATGTCGCAAGCGGCGTACTTCGCCAAGGCCGGCGTGCGCGGCATCCGCTCGAAGTTCGTCATCGGCAGCTCGCTCAAGAACACGCCCGTCAGCACGGCCATCTACGCCGACTTCCTGCCCCAGGCCCTGGCCGCGAAGACCTTCACGGTCGCCCCCGAACCCCTCGTCATCGGCCACGGCCTCGACCAGGTGCAGGCCGCCTTCGACGCCAACCGCCGCGGCGTCTCGGCCCGCAAGGCGGTCGTCACCCTCTAAGTGACTTCACGCTCCCGATGATTAGTCGCCGGAGGCCGCGGTCTCGGCGAAGAGCACGGCATAGAACTCGCACTGCGCTGGGTGGTAATCGCGCTCGAAGTTGATGGCCGAGACATCCTCACCTGCGAGGTAGGCGGCCAATCGATCGAGGTAGTACTCCCACCCGGGCGCCACATCCGAAACAGGGATGCTCCCACCCACCGACTGAGCAAACGTCAGCGTCGTGACCCCCGCCGCCTGGGCCAGCGTGATCTCCCAGTGCCATTCGTCGCCCGGGCCGCTCGCGTCGGGCCCGCTCTAGCCAGGCCCGTTCTCGTCGCCGTCGGGTCCGCCGCCCATGTAGATCCGCGCCCGCAACCGTGACGGTGCCGAGCATTCGTCGAGATAAACGGTCTCGGCCGGGACATCGTCACCCTCGGCAGTCATCCGAAATTGCACCGAGCCGCTGCCAGGATCACCCGTCCACTCGCCGACCCACTGCTGCAGCTGGGCCGACTCGGTGATCGACCCCCACACCTCGTCGATTCCCGCCTCGAACCGCCGGTCGAACACGACCGCCTCGCCAAACTCTCTCGCCTCTCGACGCCCCGTCGGCTCTGCGGCCATGGCCACCCCTTTCGCTCACCCCAGCGTCCTCCTCCCGTGGACCAAACGGAAGACCTGCAGCTGTACCCACCGAGCCGCGGTTCGTCGCTCTGGGCCAAGCCGATCAAGAGCCGCCGCCTCAATGCCTCCCGCGAAGTGCCGGGTGTCGCCGCTGATTCGGAATTCCGCCGGACTCCGACCAGGGGAGGGGGCCGGCCGTGGCTCGCGGATACGACACGAGGCCGCCGGCGCCTCAAGGGCAACGGCGGCCTCGCAGGCGCTTCGGGAGACGGGGCTAGCCCGTGGTGTTCCAGTGGTAGTGGCCGTTGGCGTCGGGACCCTTGCCGCCGCAGACGTAGGTGCGTCCGTTGTCGGCGACGCCCGAGCTGCCGACCGCGGCGTCCGGGCAGAAGGCGCCCGGGATGACGCCGCCCGGCGCAGGGGCCGGTGCGGGAGCGGGGGCGGGAGCCGGAGCCGGCGCGGGCGCCGGGGCAGGTGCCGGAGCGGGAGCGGGCGCAGGCTTGGGCGCGGGAGCCGGTTTCGGAGCGGGCGCGGGTGCCGGGGCGGGAGCAGGAGCCGGCGCCGGGGCGGCAACCGTGATCGTCACGGTCTGCCCCTTCTCGAGCGCACTACCGGCCGTGGGCGTCTGCGAGACGACGTTCCACGAAGCGCGGGTCGCCGCATCGACACCATCCGCGCCGGCATAGGCGATCACATAGCCGGCCGTTTCGAGGGTCGTGGCGGCATCGGTGGCACTCTTGCCCACGACATCCGCGATCGGGAATGCCTCGGGGGTCGGTGTGGGGGTGGGGGTCGGCGTCGGTGTGCGCGTCGGGGTGGCTGAAGCGCTAGCGCTCGGGGATGTCTCGGCCACAGACGTCTGTGCTCCGGCCGGCAGCAGGGCACCACCCGCGATAAGCGCGGCCACGGCGACACCGGCCGTGATGCCGCCCGCCCCGCGCGAACGCAGCAACATGGCCCACGAGGCGCGCCCGGTGATGGCGACGTAAACGCCCGTGAGCAGCCCGGCGATGCCGAGCATGATCAGGAATCCTCCGAGGCCGCCCGACACGAGCCCGATCAGGGCGAACGCCAGGACGACCGCGCCGACGATCCACGTCGAGGCGCCGATCGTGCGCTGAGGCGTCGCGCCGTTAGGCCCGGTCACACCCCGCGCCCCTGCGGCCCGATTCTGAGCGGATGTCGGAATGACGACGGTCGGAGCCGACGACCCGCTGCGCGCATCAAACCCTTGCGTCTTCTCGGTCCAGCGCATGCCGTCCCACCACCGCAGCTGACCGTTGTTGTCGCGGAACCATCCCGCGGGCGTCTTGCCTGATTCATCCATGAATTCATCCCCACTTAGGCGCCTCATAGCGCGCCCAAAGAGTATGAGCGCCCTACTTTGTCGCGCTATCCCTCATTCGGGGTGATCCTCGACGAATCCTCGCAATCTCGCGGCCCGCCCATGCGGCGTTCACCGCCGAACAGGGGCTACCCCCTCAGCGCCGCCTGCGTTTACCGGCCAACCTGCTCGATCAACCCCTGAATGAAGGGGATGACATCTCCCGCCTGCCCCACGGCCGCAAACGCCGTCGCCACCAACGGCCACAGCGACACCACCAGCGTCGAGATGACCGCGGCCACCGCCAGAACCCACGCCACCGCACCATTGCGGGTCGCAACGATCAGCGCCAGCAGCGCGAGCGCGAGCCCCAGCCCGATCACGAGCGCCACCGCGATCGACCCGATGGGAACGTCGAGCGCCCCCACGGTGCTGCCATCCGCCGCCCCGATCAGTCCGAGCACCGGCAGCAGCACGAACACGACGATCGAGACGCAGAGAACGCCCCCGGTCACAAGGGCGGCCCAAACCGCTGCGGGCCGCGGGCGACGAGCCCCCGAGGTCGAAGCGCGCGAAAAGAGTGGCACGGTCGTGAGCTCCCGTCTGATCATCCTGTCGTCGGGCGCCCAATGCACCCTCCCCTATGACGCTCTCCGACGAGGTTTCGTCACGATCTGCCGGATGCGGGTCCCCGACTGTGCGGCAATTACCCGGCGGTCGGGCGATCCGGAATGCGAGAGCCGGAGGGTGCAGGGTGCAACGAACTTGTTCACGACGACAAACGACGAACTCGCCCGCACCCGTCCTGGAAGGTCGGCTGGTGACAGCGCGTCTCGTAGAGTCAGGGGATGCCGCGCCGAATCGAACTCCAAGACGCCGCCGATGGAATCAGCGGCCACCTCGGTCGTTACGCGCCGTGGGAAGACCGCCGGGATTCGTCCGTGATGTGGGAATGCCTGAAAGACGCCGCCTGGCGCGACACCACTTTCCATTTCGACATGATCACCGGCTTGGTCGAACCCCGAGGCCGCCACACCGCGCGCACCGCCGCCATGCTCCCCGCCGACCTGTGGCGTCACGTGGAACGCCGACGCCTTCCCCGCGACTGGGTGCGCGAAGCATCCGTTACGGTCAGTGTTGCCTGGCCGGACGACGACACCGAGCCGATCCGCGCGCGGCTGCAGGCCCGCATCCTCGACGACCGTGCCACCGAACACACGTCGACCCGCAATCTCACGATCGACCTCGACGACATCAGCGTGCCGCGCCGCCCCCGCGATCCGGATGCCACAGCCCCCACTCGCCGCGGCCCCTTCGCCCGCCTGCGCACCCTACTCTCCCGTCGACGCTAATCAACCCGCCTCCCGCCCACCGAGCATCCCTCGCATTGCGGATACCCTGGACTCGACGAACTCTTCGAAGGAGCACAACATGGCGGAATTCCTACTCCCCTTCATCGGCCTCATCACCCTCGTCGGCGGTGGCCTCGGCGCGGCAGCCCTCCTCGCCCTCGCGCGCAGCAGCCGCTACTAAACCTCACCCCTCGGCGGCCCGCCCACCAACCCAGCGGATGCCATGAGCGACGACGACCTCGCCCGCGACAAGCCGACGGCGATGAACCGCGCCGTCTTCTGCGGCCTCATCACGCTGCTCCTCATCGCGGGCGCCATCTTCTTGCCTGACACTTTCGTATCTCGCGGAACGCACATACCCCTCCGCTGGCTCAGCTTCATCGCTGCACCGATCTTCCTCTGGATGACGATCTCGGCCATCCGCGTCATGCGCCGCAAGAGCTGAGCATCTTTGTGAACAAAGAAGTGCGGGCTGGTGCGATACCCGAGCCCGCACTGTCCATGCTTGGCAAAAATTAGACGATTGTCACGGATCCCGTAAGCCAACCGCCGCCCAAGGCACCGACGGCGGCGAAGAAGACGACGATGACCAGAGCTACTAGAGCGTAGACGAGAGCAACGCGACGTTGATCCCAAGTGAACGCCAGCATTGCGGCCGCGATCGAAGGGGCTGCCCAAAGGAGTCCCGGCGCATGCGCGACAACGAGAACCAATGAAGCGATTGCCGTAATGAGCACGAGTGCGAAAACTGTCTTCGCACTAGCCGTGCTCGCGGTGCCGCTGACTGAATCGTCCATTCCCAGCTCCTCGATATGGTTCCCAACCTTAGATCGCACCTGTGTGGATGGGAAGCCTGGGCAGGCGCAAGGGTCAGTTGGTAGAGGCAACCGCCGACTGGATGCATTGGGCCAGGTCACTCGCCCGGCTCCACATGGGCCAGTGGCCGGTCGGTAGGTCGATGACGTCGACGGTTGTGAGATGCGCGACCTCGGCGAACATGGGGTGGCCAGCCCGCGCCATTTCCAATACCTGCGCGCTCGAGATCGAGCAGCACACCAGCGTGGTCGGAACGGCGTGGCGGGCGTCGTTCGTGAGTTCGACGGTCTGGCGCAGCACCGGCGCCGGTTCGGGCACCGCCCGCGCGCGGAAACGGTCGAGCATCTCGGGGGTCAGGCCTTCCAGGCTCGCCTGCTGGGCCAGGACGTCGAAGGGCGGGAGCGGAAGCTCTGTCAGCTCCTCCGGGAAGTCGGGCGCGAAGGCGGTGCCGTTGGCCATCGGGCCCGAGTCGACCCAGATCATCCGGCCGATGAGTTCGGGGTGGCGGTCGAGGACGAGGCTGACGGGAGCATTCGCCCCGCTGTGAGCGACGAGCGCCGCCGGCTGGTCGGTCGAGACTTCGAGGCGGGCGAGGGTGTGTTCGATCGCGGCGGCCTGTTCGTCGAGGGTTCGGGTGGCACGGTCGGGGTCGTCGGGGTCCAGGCCGGGCAGGGTGAGGGCGACCACGCGAGACGTGTCGGTGCGCAGGTGTTCGAGCACGTCATCCCACGCCCACGCGCCCAGCCAGTGGCCGGCAATGAGGATGATGGTCGGGTTGCTGTTCGGTGTTGTCATAACACCATCCTCGGGCGCGCTCCGGGCAGGTGTGTGTCACTATTTCTGTCATGAACTCGAACATTTCTCGGCGACCGCGACTGCGGCAGCGACGGCGACGGCAGCGGCGATGAAGCGGGCCGAACGGTTGCACGCGCTGTCCGAGATGCTGCGCCGCAACGGAACGCGCGGCAGCTCCGCCGAGCGGTTGGCGCGAGAGTTCGACGTGTCCGTGCGCACCGTCAAACGGGATCTCGCCGCCCTCGAACGCAGCGGCGCGCCCATCTGGTCGCGGCCCGGGCCCGGCGGTGGCTACGGGCTGGCGGTGGGTGCATCCCTGCCGCCGGTCAGCTTGTCGGCAGAGCAGGCGGTGGCGCTCATGGCTGCTGCGTCGGCCGCGCGCGATGCCCCCTACTCAGATCTGGCGGCAGCGGGCATCCAGAAGATCGTGGATGTCCTCGACCCCCGCACCCGCGCCCGCGCCGAGCAGCTGGCCGGCCGCGTCTGGGTCGATGCGCCACCGTCGGCCTCGCGTGCGATCCGGTCGGCGCTGGAGGAGGGGATGGCCGAGCAGCGCGTCGTCCGCCTGCGCTACACCGCGCAATCCGGGGCCACGACCACGCGCGACGTCGAGCCCGTGCTGTTCGCCTCGACGAACGGCCAGTGGTACCTCGTCGGGTGGTGCCGGATGCGCGACGCGATGCGCTGGTTCACAGTGTCACGCATCGAGCGGGCTAGCGTGACCAAGATGGCGTGCGCGGGCCACACCGTGGATGAGGTCGGCGAGCCGCCGGCGAACGCCAGGCCAGTGCATGGGCGGGGCGACTGAGCCACGTCAGTGGGTGCCGCGAACATTAATAAAGGTGTCCATTCCGCGGTTCAACCTGTCGATGCGAATGCGGAGTAGACAATGAACAGCAGGCCGAAGAAGCCTGCCGCAATCAAACCGAGAATTCCGAGTACAACCCCTCCTCCGTTCTTGATTTTGAAGAACGCGAAGAGCGCGCCTACTAACGCCGCGATGGCGAGGAGGAGGCAGAATGCAATGCCTGGGTTCATGCGTTGGAGCCGCCTTCTAGAATCATTTCGGTCATTTGGGCCGGGGCGACTGGTCTTAGTCCGTGCCCATTGAGAACACGATCACGAAAAACGCCTTCACTGCCAGGACGCAGAAGAAGAGTAGGGCAAACATGCCGAGGGCGAAACCATCGAGCAGGACCTGTCAGCAGCGGTGGCCGTCGCAGGTGGGTTCGTTGTAGTAGTTCAGAGAGTTTTGCACGATGAGGATGTAGTCGGATTTCATGTTCAGGACCGCTTGCGTGACTTCGTCACCGAAAGGGGCATCCAGTGTGACGGGTGTCGAGGGATAGATCTTCGGAGCATCCGCTATGTCGGCGAGGACACTTTCGTTCTGGATGCTTCCTAGCTGTAAACCGATGGTGGGTTCGTAGACCTCGCAGCTGTAACCGCCCGTGACGAAGTACATCGACGGGTCGGTTGAGTTCAGGTTGTCGGCGGAGGCGAGTTCGGGTGCAAGTGGTGCCTCGTCGCATCCCTGCGTTGCGTATGCGCTATTCACTGCCGTGGCGATCTCGGCCGGGTCGGTCATTTGTGGGAACGCGTAGATGCTTATGCGCGTCATGGAGCAGCTGTACGTCTGGACTGAGTAGGGCGGCTTGAAGCCGTCCCCGGTCGAGCTTCCGCCGCACCCGTCGACCGTCCTCGCGGCGATGAGCGGAAAACCTGCCGTGGTGTTCAGAAAAGCCGACTGCTCGGACATCCGTTCGGTCGCGGCGGCTCGCTCGACTTCCGCCCACGACGGCGACGGCGTATCGGCATCATCCGTCTGCGGCGTGCACCCGCAGAGCGCCAGAACGCAACATATGACGGCCAGGCCGGCGGACTTCACTTTCATGTTCACCCTCAATTCAGCGGCACCCGCCAGCGCTGTACGTGCGCCTGTGTGCGCGTCAGCTTTCGACTCTTGTTGCGGCAGGCTGTTCACGCGGAGGCGACGCCGCAAACGGAGATGAAACAACTGCTTAGATGTCTACACCAACGGACACGCGATAGGGGGCAGCGATGGTTCTCCTCGGTGTGGTGGCGGTCGCAATTGTGTTCTGCGTCGCGTATTACGTGTTCGCCAGGGTCAATCGAACGGCGGGGGTCTTGGTCGGCGTGGGCGCGCTACTGCTCGCGGTGCTGGTGGGCCTCATCGCTCTCGGCGACATTTTGCGATCAAACGGCGGGATGAGGTTCTAGTGATGACTGAGGTTGTCGTGCAGGTCGGCGGCTGGGAGCACGAGTGCTGTGGCGAGGCGGTCGAGGTGAGCCAGGTCGTCGATTTTGGATGCCTCGCGCGCCGACGAGCATCGGGGGAGGAACAATACGTCGTGACCCACCATGATGACGAGCCGGATGTCCGCATCCGGGGTCGCGTCGTAGACATCTCGGTCGTCGACATCCATGGTGCGAGGCGCTCAATCGCCCGTGTTCCGAGCGGATCGGCGCTTCGCGGGTTTGACTCGCAGGACGACGGCCACCTCGAGGAGCAGCACACGGGACAGCTCGTCGACGCCAAACCCGATGTCTTCGACGTGCGGGTTCTGGCAAACGAGATCGCCTAACGAGCAAGTGTGGCTGTGCGCGAGCCGCCTAGACTCGGGTGTCATGGTGAAGGCATGGCGCATCGTTGCGGCGATCCTCGTCGGGGTGCCGACGCTCATCGCCGCGGGGGTGATCATCGCGTGGATGCCTCTGCCGAGCACCCTCGATGTGCAATGGTCGGGCGCAGAGGTGACGAACACGCAGCCTCTCTGGGCCTTCTTCATCCCGATCGTTCTGCTCACCGCCGTGGGTATCGTCCTGGCCGTCACCGCGGCGATCGATAGGGACCGAGGGGCCGCACATAAGGGCACCTTGTTCACCGCTGCACTCTTGACGGCAGTCAGCGGAGGGGTGGCGGTCGCGCTTATCGCCATCAATCTGGGACATGCCGAGCCCACGGGCCCGGCCATTCTCGGCGCGATCGCGTTCGCTCCGATTTATGCGCTGCTGCCGCTCTCTGTCGTGGCGCTCGTGGCGCGGCGCGGCGGTTAGGCTACCTCGCGCACCGCTGCAGCGAGCCTCTCGAGAACCCCATGGCTGGCCATTTCAGGGCGGCGCGATTTTGGGCCGTGAGGTTGGCCCGGCTGCGCTGACCGGGAGAAGCCGATCACGGACGTCTCCTTCCGAGGAACGATCGGCCGAATGTCGTCCGGTCAGGGGAGAAGTGGCGCGCGCCGCGTTGGCAGGAGACGCGCGCCACAGTTGGGGTGGCCCCGATCAGGTCCGAGCGCCGCGGCGGTTCGGCTGCTCGACCTCGGCCGCGTCGATGAACGTGCGGGCGCGCACCGTTCCGTCGACGTCTGTGAACCAGACGAGGAGCCGCGCCGCTTCCCGGGGCGGTCGCACCGTGAGAGTGCCCGGGGACGAGACCTCGAAGGGGCGGGCGGACAACGGGGCGGACGAGAACAGGGATGCCTCAGCATCCCCCTCAACCGCCGAGGAGACGTTGATAGAGGCAGAAGCCCCAGAGCCCGCAGACCCCGTTGAAGCCACAGAAGGCGACCCCGACGTGAACGACGCGAAGGAGCGCCCGGCCTCGACCCACGTGGCGTGCATGCGCCCTGTGATGGTCTGCCGCCCGTGATGCGACAGGCGGATGCCGAGCTCGAACGGCTGCGTCGGCACCGACATATCCGCTCCCGCGCAACGCGGGATGAGGTCGACGATGAGCACCGTGTCGGCATTGCTGTCGGCGGGGTCGAGGCCACCGGCATCCTTGGCTCGTCTGTCGACGTCGACGAGGCCCGCGCTCTCGTGTTCGACATCGGCGAGTTCGGTGTAGACGTAACCCGCGAACCTGTCGTGACGCCGCAACTCCTGCGTCTGCCAACGCACGTGCCAGGCGCGCTCGAGGCTCGTGAATCCCTCACCGAACTCGCTGTTCAGAATGGGCACGCCCATCGGCGTGTTCTGTCGCGTGCCGTAGAGGCTCTTGTCGACAACGAAGTCGGGGCCGAGTTTCACCGGGAAGTCGTGACGGACTCCGGTCGCCAGGTCGGCGACGCTCTGAGCCCACGTGGCTGGATCGGGTTCGTAGTAGTGCCAGTCGACGAGGTCGGTTTTCACGTGCGACCAGCCCGAGTTCTCGACGATGGGACGCGTGTGGTCGATCGCCGCGAGGGTGTCGTAGGCCGCGACGGCCGCTGCCGCGCGTTCCGGGCTGCCGGGGATATCCCAATCCAGGCCCCACTCCTCGTTATAGAGCCCCCAGATGACGATCGACGGGTGATTCCCGTCGCGCTCGACCATCGGCGCGATCTGTTCCTCGAAGGCCCGCGCGGCCGCCGGCGTGAAGCGGCTGGGGCAGGCCGGCTCGGCCCACACCAGCATGCCCATCTCGTCGGCAGCGTGCAGCCACCGGGGTTCCTCGAACTTGAGGTGTTTGCGCACGAGGTTGAAGCCGAAACCACGTGCGAGTTCGAGGTCCCGCAAAAGGGCGTCGTCGTCGGGTGCGGTCAGACCGGATGTCGGCCAGTAGCCTTGGTCGAGCACGCCCCGCACATACAGGCGTTCATCGTTGAGGAACAGCTGCTCGCCCCGCACCTCGATGCGGCGTAGACCTGTCGTCACGATCACCGCATCCGTGCTCGCGCCATCCTCGGTCGTGATCTCGACTCGGTACAGGTACGGATCCGCGGGGGACCAGAGACGGGGTTCGTCGAGGTCGAGGCGCGCCGATAAAGAGCCGTCCGATGCCCGGCCGACGTTCACTGTGTCACCACCGGCAGTCCCCTCGCCGAGGATGCGCACCGAAACCGTGGCCTCGTCGGGTCGATCCCCGGCGAGCGAAACGTTCACGTCGATGCCGCTCAGGGAATCGCCGCGTAGCGTTACGGATGACGCGAACGTGCGGCCTCTCGCCTCGAGCCACACGCTCTGCCAGATGCCCGACGAGGGCGTGAATGAGACCCCGTCGTAATCGTCGCGCGGGATGGAGCGTTGCTTGCCATGCACGATCTCGCGCTTATCGGCGGGTGCCGACACCTCGACGGTCAGTTCGGCGGAATGCCCGACCGTGACATGGTCGGTGACGTCGAATTCGAACGATGTGTACCCGCCGGTATGCGTGCCCACGAGAACGCCGTCGATCGACACCGCGGCCTCGTGCCAGACGGCGCCGAAGCTCAGCACGACGCGATCGCCCGCCCACTCCGCGGGCACGGTGAGGGAGCGCGTGTAGGTGGCGCGTTCCAGCCAGGTGCGGGCAATTCCAGATGCTTCGGTCTCCCACGCGAACGGCACGATGATGGTGGCGTCGCCGTCGATGCTGCGGAAGTCCCATTCTCCGTTGAGGCTCAGCCAGCGATCGGAGCGATCTCTGTCGGGTCGCGGATATTCCGGCCGCGGTATCGGCGACCGGTCGAACGCGGAAGCGTCGAGATGGTGTCGATCGGTTACGAGTGTCATTCTGTTCAGCCCTTCACGCTTCCAGCGAGGATTCCGTTGATGAAATGGCGCTGCAGTGCGATGAAGAGCACGAGCAGCGGTATGAGAGCGACCGAGCTGGCGGCAAGCAGTTCGCCGGTGACGGTCGCATAGTCGGCGCCCACCCGGTTGCCCGTGATGTTCTGCGCCAGGGTCGAGAGCACGACCTGGAGGGTCGACATGCGCTCGGAGCTGGCTATGACGACGGGCCACACGAAGTCGTTGTAGATATTCATGATGGTCAGGACGGCGAGACCCGCCAGGCCCGGTCGGATGACGGGCAGCACGACCCTCCAGAAGATGCCGAATTCGCTGCATCCGTCGACTCGTGCGGCATCGAGCAGCTCGTCGGGAACCGCGGAGATGACCTGGCGCATCCAGAAGATTGCGAAGGCGTCGACGGAGCCCGGGAGGATCAGCGCCTGGTAAGTGTTCACCCAGCCGAGCTGTTTCATTTCGAGCAACAGCGGAATGATGAGCACGATCGTCGGCAACGTCAGCGTGAGGAGCACGGCACCGAAGATCACGTTCTTGCCGATGAAGTCATACTTCGCGAACGCGTAGGCGGCGAGCGGCGCGAAGAACAGCGTGATCGCGCCCTTGAACACGAGCACCACGGCCGTGTTGAAGAAACCCGATCCGATCGGGACGTCTTGGAACATGGCGATGTAGTTGTCGAGCGTGAAGGTCGAAAGGTCGAACGAGAGCGGCGCGCGGATGATGTCGTTCGCGGGTTTGAACGCCGACACCAGCGCCCACATGACAGGGGCGAGGAAAGCTACCGTCAGCAGCACGAGGAAGAGCTGCGAGCCGATGGCCGGCCGCGCCCGCCGGTGGGGTCGTGGTGGTGCGACGGCCGTCCGTTCGTTACGCGAGGCGGGTGGGCCGGGGGGAGCGGCGGGCGCAGACTTCTGCACAGTCGTCACGGTTCAGTCCTTCGATCGCAGCAGTCGGACGAACACGAGCGAGAGCGCCATCACAGCGATGACGAGCAGGAACGAGTTCGCGGCGCCGGTGCCGAGGTCGGCGCGCGTGATGTGGTTGTAGAGGTAGTACCCCGCCGTCGTTGTGGACCCGTACGGCCCGCCCTGCGTCACGACGAACGGTTCGGCGAACATCTGGAACACCGCGAGTGTCTGCAACACGACGGCGAACATGATGGTGCGGCGAATCAGGGGAATCGTGATGCTCCAGAGCTGCCTCGGGCCCGAAGCACCGTCGAGATCGGCCGCCTCGTAGATGTTCGAGTCGATCGACTGCAGTCCCGAGAGCAGGATGATGACGATGAACCCGGTGGTTTTCCACAGGAACAGCAGGGCGAGGGTAGGTTTCGCCCATTCGCTGGTGGTCAGCCATCCGACATCCGGCAACCCGACCAGATTCAGCAGGCCGTTCACCGCGCCATAGTCCTGGTCGAAGACCACCACCCAGATCTGCGCGATCGCCACGAGCGGGGTGACGAACGGCACGATGAACGCCACGCGGTAGAAGCCACGCAGTTTGAGCTTCGCGTTGTTCAGAAGCACGGCCGCGAGGACCGCGACGACCAACTGCACCGGGATGATCAGCAACCAGAGGGTGGCCGAGTTGCCGAGAGACGCCCAGAAGCCGGGGCTCGTGAGTAGATAGATGTAATTGTCGAAGCCCACCCATTTCGCCGCGCCGAACCCCCGCCAATCGGTGAAGCTGAGACGCGCGGTGAAGATGAGCGGATAGATGCTGAACGCCAGGAAGATGGCGACGAACGGGGCGACGAAGACATACGGCGCGAGGCGGCTCCTCGGGCGCGAGCGAAGGATCGTGGAGATGTTCCCTCTCCTTACTGTCGGTCGATCAGGTTCTTCTGGATCTCGTCGGACGAGTTCCCGATGACCTGATCGGGCGTGAGGTCGCCGTCGAGCATGCGTTGGATGTTGTTACCGAGGTAGTCGACGGAACCGGCCCACCACGACGGCGTCGGCACGCTCCGCGGGATCTCGGCGCCGGCCGTCGTCGCGACCGCCCACAGGTCCTGACCGCCGAGTGCATCGACGGGCTTGAAGAGCGGTGCGTCGGGCTGTGCGGCCGGTTGGTAGCTGGGGATCGACGTGTTGAGGCCATTTGGATAGATATCGTTCGGACCCCACACGGCTGTGTAACCCGCTTTATCGAACATGAGGAACTGATAGAAGAGCCACGCCAGCTCGGAGTTTTCGCCGCCGCGCGGGATGACGAACGACGAGCCACCCATGGCGCCGCTTCGAGCGCCTCCGTCCTTCCATGCCGGGAGGGGCATCGCGCGCCAGTCGCCGAGCGTCTCGGGCAGCAGCTGCTGGGTGGCGAAGCTGTACCAGATGGCCCAGGGATAGAAGACCTGGTTGCCGTTCTCCAGTTCGGCGATGTCGGTCGCGTTCAGATATTCGGCCCGGGTGCCGAGCCCATCGGTCTGAACCGTGTCGAGGAAGGTGAGAATCTCTTTATATTCGGGCGAATCGAGCCTCAACGCTCCATCGGCGTCGGAGATGCTCGTGCCGAGTTGGCTCGCATACATCTCGAGCTGCAACTGACCGAGGAACGCCGATTGCTCGAGGTGGATGGGTTTCGCCGTGGGAACGGCCTCTTTGTACGCGCGGGCCGCGGCGAGTAGGTCGTCGTAGGTCTCGATGGTCGACGCATCCACGCCGGCCTTCTCGAGCGCCGCGGCGTTGTAGTAGAGCAGACCCGGGTTGGAGTCGAACGGGACACCATAGATGCCGCCGCCGATGGAGTTGACGTCGACCTTCTGGGGCGCGATGTCGTTCACGTAGGGGGCGAGTACATCGCTCAGGTCCCAGAGCGAGTCGGCCAGGCCAGCGACTTTTGCGTCGTCGAGGAAGACGCCATCGGGCACATCGGTGCCGGTGATGAGGGTGTTTTGCAGCTTCGCATCGATATCGACGGCTTCATGGTGCACGGTGATGTCGGGGTAGACCTTGTTGAAATCCTCGATGGCATCGTCGAAGACCTCGTAGAGGTCTCCCGAGCGATCCCAAATGGTGATCTCGCCCTTCGGGGATTTCTCGGTCGGGGCGGCGAGGCGATCGGACGTTGCGGCATCACCCCCTCCCGTGATGTCGGGGCCGCACCCGGAAGCGCCGAGCGCGACGCCGGCGGCCAGGCCGATGGCGAGGATGCGTTGTGCCGTCTTGCGGGGACGGCGAGGTTTATGTGACACGTGACACTCCTTCGTGACGGCGTTTGCCAACGTGTGCAAAACACTAGCCCCTGTTTGCGCACGTTGCAAACGATATGCTCGAGAAGTCGAAAAAAGGGATTCGCAGTGACCGCTGCGCCCGTGACAAGTGAGGGGGGTGACCATGGCAGCGACTCTGCGGGACGTTGCCGATCATGCGCAGGTCTCGATGCGCACGGTGTCCAACGTGGTCAGCGGCTATACGCACGTCAGTGAGAAGATGCGCGCCCACGTGCTGCGCTCGATCGAAGAACTCGACTACCGTCCGAACCCCGTGGCTCGCACGCTGCGCACGGGCCGAACGGGAGTGGTGGCGCTGATCGTCCCCGAGATCGATGTGCCCTACTTCAGCGCCCTCGCCCGGGACATGATCAACGCCGCGGCGACCTTCGGCTACCGCGTGATGATCGATCAGACCGGCCATGACCACGAGCGCGAACGCGACCTTCTCACGGGAAACGATCGCACCATGCTGTTCGATGGCATCCTCTTCAGCCCGCTCGTCACGAAACTCGAGTTGCTCGAGATGAACTCACCGACCAAGATGCCTCTCGTCCTGCTGGGGGAGCATGACTTCGACGGTCGCTACGACCATGTAGCCATCGACAACGTCAGGGCTGCTCAGGATGCCGTGCAGCACCTGCTCGATCGCGGTCGAACCCGCATCGCGGCCATCGGCGCCCAGCCGCTCGAGCAATACGCCACTCCGCAGCAGCGCAGCGCCGGATACGAGACTGCACTCACCGAAGCGGGCATCGCCATCGAACCCGAGCTGGTGCGCGAGGCCGAACACTACAGCCGCGCTGACGGCTATGACGCGGCGACCGCTTTGATGGCGCTGCCCGAGCGACCCGACGCCATCTTCTGTTTCTCCGACCTGCTCGCCATGGGGGCCATTCGGGCCGTCTTTGATGCCGGATACTCAGTGCCGGAGGATGTGGCGATCGTCGGGATCGACGACATCGAGGAGGGGCGGTTCTCGCGCCCCTCGCTCAGCTCGGTATCCCTCGATACGGCCTTCATCGCCGAGCGGTCGATGGAGCGGCTGGCCGCGCGCATCGATGATCCCGATCGTGCCCCCGAGCAGATCATCGCGCCCCATGCCCTGCGCGCGCGCGAGAGCACAGCCATCGCACAGTCCCCATAAATCGGGACTTGCCACGATGGCAAATTGTGGGCAAAGTGATCAGTGCGTTGGCGCGTTCTCGAAAAAAGGGATAACAATGTCGTCATTCGCACGCCGCTCGATCGAGCCCAGAATTTTGCTGGTGTTCGCCTTCCTCGCCAGTTTTCTTCTCATAGCTGGCGCCGTCGGGGGCTCGCCGGCACCCGCGCAAGCCGCGCAGGCCGGCCAGGTGCTGTACTCACCGAATCTCAGTCAATTCCCCAACGGTACGGTTGGCTACCCGCGCGCCATCCGCGTCGACAACGACGGATCCGCAGCGCAGACCATGCTCGCCACCTTTGCCCAGGGTGGCCACAACGGCCCGGGCACGATGCCGATCTACCGCAGCACGAACGGAGGTGCGAACTGGAGCCAGATTTCCACGGTCACCTCGCACACGGCGGGCTGGACCATCGAAGCACCGACGCTGTATGAGGTGCCTCGCAGCATCCCGGGCCTCAACCAGGGTGACATCCTCGCCGCGGGCACGGCGTGGTCGATCGGTGACTACACGCAGCAGAAGGTGGAGGTGTTCAGGAGCACCGACAAGGGCCAGACCTGGACCTTCCTGTCGAACTGCACCCAGACCTCGGGGTTGCCCAATTCGATCGGCCACGGCATCTGGGAGCCGTCTTTCCTCGTGACCGACAACAACGCATTGGCCTGTTTCATCTCCGACGAGCGCCCGGCCAACTCGGCCACCAACAATCAGGTCATCGGCCATTACACGTCGACCAACGGCGGTGCGAGCTGGAGCAGCACGCAGACCCAGGATGTCGCCTTCCCCACCGACAATCTGCGACGACCCGGCATGCAGACCTTCGCCGCCCTGCCGAACGGTACCTTCGTGATGTCTTACGAGATGTGCCGCGATGCCACGAACCCTGACCACGCGTGTGAGGTCTACATCAAATTCAGCGACGACGGTCTCAATTGGGGTGCCCTCGGCACCGCCGGAACCCTCGTCTCCACGTCCGACTCTCGCGAGCTGCTACACACGCCCTACATCTCCTGGGCGTCCGGCGGCGGCCCGAACGGAACGCTGCTGATCTCGGGCCAGCGCGTCGTTTCCGGGCCGACCGGCAATAAGACAGTGCTCGCAGAATCGGGCACCGTGCTGTTCCAGAACACGAACCTCGGGGTCGGCGCTTGGACCGAGGTCGAGGCTCCCGTGACCGTCAACCCGACCGGCGGCTACGCGCCGGGTGTGCCCTCCTGCCCCGGCTACTCGACGCCCGCCATCCCGCGCGAGGACGGCACCTCGTTCGTCTACTTCGCGGCCACTCTCAAGCAGGGTTCTCAGTGCGAGCTGAAGTTCGGCATTGGCAGCCTGCCCGGCCGCACGGGCGCTATCACGTCGCCGTCGGGCAAGTGCCTCGACGTCGACACGAATACCGCTAACGCCGGACGAGCCGTCCAGCTCTACACCTGCGGTGTTGCCACCGGCCAACGCTGGTCGATCTCGGCCAACGGCACTATCCGCGCCTTCGGCAAATGCCTGGACATCACGGCCAACGGAACGGCGAACTTCAGCCCTGTGCAGCTCTGGGACTGCCTCCCCAACGCCGGAGCCCAGCAATGGGTGGTCGGAGCGAACGGCAGCCTGCGCAACCCGCAGTCCGGCCGATGCCTCGATGTGCCCATGGGCAACACCGCTGACGGCACCAAACTGCAGATCTACGACTGCAACGGACTAGCGAGCCAGACCTGGAACCTGCCCGCTTAGGCGAGTTGCCGTATGGACGGCCGTCGCAGCGCTCAGCTGCGCGGCCGTCTGTCGTCATGGACATTGGCGCGGCGGGCGGCCCGCCGCCTACTTCGCCGCGCCGCTGAAGATGCCGTTGACGTAGTAGCGCTGCAGCAGGAAGAAGATGAGCAGGCAGGGGATCATCGAGACGACGACACCCGCGTCGAGCAGGCCCCAGTCGACCTTGCCGAATTGGCCGATCTGCTTGGTCTGCAGGACGACGGGGAGCGTGAAGAGAGCCTGGTCCGACAGGAGGACGAGGGCGCCGAGGAACTCGTTCCACGCGTTGAGGAACGCGAAGATCGCGGCCGTGACGATGCCGGGCACGACGAGGGGCACGAACATGCGCAACAGGACACTGCGGCGCGAGCATCCGTCGATCATGGCCGCCTCTTCGATCTCGTCAGGGATGGCCGCGAAGGCGTTGCGCATAATGAAGATGCAGAACGGCAACTGGTAGGTCGTGTAGACGAGCACCAGGCCGAGCAGGGAGTTGCTGACGCCGAGGGTGCGCAAGACCACGCTGATCGGGGTGAGGAGCACGCTGAACGGGATCATCATGCCCGCGAGCACGACGCCGAACAGGAGGGTGCTTCCACGAAAGCGGAAGCGGCCGAAACCGTAGCCCGCGAGGGTCGACAACACCACGGTGAGTGCGACGGTGCCGATCGCGACGACCAGGCTGTTCGCCAGACCTGTGAGGGTGCCCTGCGAGGGGTCGAACAGGCGAGACCAGGCGTCGCCGCTCAGCGTCTGCGGAAAGAACGTGGCCGGGCGTTGCTGCAATTCGGCGGGGGACTTGAGGCTGCCCGTGACCGCAGAAAGCAGCGGCAACGCGAAGAGCGAGACGAGCACGATGCCGCCCACCCACCACCAGACGCCGACGGCTCCGCGACCCCGCTTGCGACGCAGGGACACGGCCGGAGTCGGGCTGATGGCCGCGATGGCCGCGGCCGGGGGAGCGACCACAGCGGTGGACGACGAGGCCGGAGCTGATGCATCCGATCGGGGCTCAGTCATTCTTGGGTCCTCTCAGAAGGCGGATCTGCGCGGCCGCGACAATGAGCAACAGCACGAGCATGATGACCGACAACGCGGCGCCATAGCCCAGCTCGAACTTGGTGAAGGAGACGTTGTAGATCCAATAGACGGCCGTGACCGTCTCGTTGTCGGGGCGACCCTTCGTGATGAGGAAGAACTGCTCGAAGGCCAGAAGCGAGCCGCTGATCGAGAACACCAACACCAGGATGATCGTGGGCTTCATGAGCGGCAGGATGATTCCGGTGAGGCGCCTCCACCACCCGGCCCCGTCGATCTGCGCCGCCTCGAGCACATCCTCCGGAACGCTGTTGAGGCCACCGAGCAGCAGGATCATCTGAAAGCCGACGACCTTCCACGTGACCATGACGATGACGTTGATGAGGGCGGGCCACTGCTCCACGAACCAGGAGGTTTGGTCGACCTCGGTGCCGAGGCTCGTGAGGATGGCATTCACCGAACCGGCGCTCGGATCGGTGAACCACAGCCACAGGAAGCTGGCCGCCGCGAAACCGATCACATAGGGCGTGAAGAAGATGGTGCGGAAGAACGTGCTCGCGCGAGACGGCCGCCGCACGAAGAACGCGAGGGCGAGACCCGCCACGAACAGGATCGGTGTGATGACGACCGTATAGATCAGGGTGAAGCCGATCGAACGCAGGAACGTGTCGTCGGCTGTGAAGGCGCGCACGTAGTTGTCGAGGCCGATGAACGTGCTGCGGCCGAGAAGCGGCCACTTGTGCAGGCTCATCCAGGCCATGAGCGCTACGGGCACGACGAAGAACACGGCCGTGAGGAGCAGCGCGGGCGTCACCGCCAGCAGGCCGGTGCGGGAGAGCCGGCGCTCCCGGAGGGACGGACCGGCCGCCCCTCCGGTTCGACGGCCGCGAGAGGTGGAGCGGACACGCGAAGACGCGCGGCGCGACGTGTCCGGCGACGGCGTCACCGGCGTGCTGAGGGTCTCGGTCATGTCTGCTCCATCAACTCGTCGGCGGCTATTCCGTGGCGTTCTGCGTGACGATCTGCTCGGCGGTCTTCTGCGCGGCGGCGGATGCGGCCTCCACATCGTCACCGAACACACCGGCCTGCATCAGGCTCACCATGGGGCCGTTCGGGTCGCTGAACAGCGCGTTGAACGACACCGTGTACGGCACCTGACCCTGCAGCGCGGCCTCGACGAGTGCGGCCTGCTCCGGCCCCTTCGAGCTGTAGTCCGACTCGTAGAGGTCGGTGCGCACCGGGGTGAAACCACTCTCGGCCAGGGACTTCTGCGCGTCATCCCCGGTCGCCCACTTCACGAAGTCCCAGGCGGCGTCACCGTTCTTGGCGCCCTCGGGAATGGCGAGCACATCGCCACCCACCATGGATGAGATCTCGCCGGCATTCTTGCCGGGCAACGGCGTGACACCCATCTCGAACGGCAGATCGGACGACTGCAGCGTGTTCAGGTAGAACGAACCACTCGCGACCATGCCGAGCTTGCCGTTCTCGAACGCGCCGCCATAGTTCTCGCCGCCGTCGGTCTGGCTGGCCGTCGTGATGCCGCCATCCGCCACCATGCCGTTGAGCAGTTCGATGAACTCGGTGACGACCGGGTCGGTGAACGTGGCGTCGGGGTTCAACGCGCCGCTGTCGGCGTCGATGAAGTCGCCGCCGGAAGCCCACACCATGGGGGCGAGGGCGAACGCGGCACATCCGCCGCAGCCCGCGGAGTAGTGGTAGCCGGTGATGTCGTCGCCGAGACCGCCGATGCTGTCGGCCGCGGTGGCGAACTCCTGCCAGGTGGTCGGCGGCGCCTCGGGGTCGAGCCCCGCCTGACGGAACAGATCCTTGTTGTAGTAGAGCACCGAGGTGTCGGCGGTGAACGGCGACGTGTACTTCTTGTCCTCGAAGGTGCCCGCATCGACCTGGGCGGGCAGGAGGTCGTCGGCGTAGTCGAGTCCGTCGATGCGCTCGGTCAGGTCCTGGAAGGCGCCCGCGTTGATGAAGTAGGGCGCCTTCACGACGTCGATGGCCACGACATCCGGCGGGTTGCCCGAGCTGATCGCCGAGCCCAGCTTCTGCTGCACATCGGAGTTCGGCAGCACGGTCACATCGACCGTGAGACCCGGGTTGGCCTTCTCGTACATCTCGGCGAGCTGCTTGGTGTAGACCTCGCCGTCGGAACGGGTCCAGACGGTCAGGGTGTCGGCGTCGCCACCACCCGAACTGCAGGCGGACAACGAGAACGCGGCAGCCGTTGCGGTGCCGAGCGCGATCAGGCGAAACAGCGTTGTTCTTGTGTGCCTCATGGTGCGTCACTTCTCCTTCTGAAGGGTGGGAGCGGCCCGGCGGGGGTCGGGTCGTCGTGCGGTGGAGCGGGAGTCGTCGTGCGGGGTGTCGTCGTGCAGGGTGTCGTCGTGCAGGGTTATGCGGTGGTGCGGTCGGTGGGGGTGATTTGCGTGGGAGTGGGGTGAGCGGGGGCCGAGGCGCGGGGCATCCATACGCGCATAGCGGCGGGTGCCGGCCCGTTGCCCCAGAGGGCGTAGGGGCGCAAGATCAGGCGCGCCTTCTCGGCGTGCGCCGTGAGGATTGAGCCGGATGAGCGGGATTCGCCGGATGCAGCGACTTCCGGTGATGCCGTGGCCGCCGGCTCCGGGTTGCTCGAATACAGGCTCACGGCCGCCGGATCGGGCAAGGTGCGCAGCGCGTCGATGCCGAGGAAAGGTCCGAAGCCGCCGACGATCTCGCTGCCCGAGACCTCGACGACCGACGCGTCGGTTGCGACATCCACGGTCTCGATGTCGACGGCGTTGTCGGTCTGGTCGACGCAGTAGACGAGTGGCCCGCGTCGGACCGCGACACTGCCGCGCAGGCCGTCGATGCGCGGATGCGGGAACACGAGGCTCGGGCTCACGTCGAGCTCCAGCCGGATCACGGTGTCGGCCGCGAAGGGCCCCTCCACGCGGAGCCACCCCGAGTCGACGGGGGCGTTCGCTGAGGCGGAATCACGAGGCTCGCCATCGATCGTGAGCCGCGCTCGCCGCCCTCCGGTGCGGGACCACTCGGGCACCCGCAGCTCCAGCGTTCCCGCCCAGGCATCGTCGAAGCGCAGCGTCACCGAACCCGAGGCCGGATAGTCGGTGTCGACGTGCAGCACGGCGGCTGCGGCATCCGCGGATTCACCGGTTGAGGTCGCTCCTGTGGCGTCGATGCGCGGCAGACGGATGCTGCTCGCGGCGTAGTTGGCCACCTGCACGGTGTCGCCTCCCGAGGTCGCGAGCAGGTTCTGCAGCGACGCGAACGTGCGCATGAGGTTGGGCGGGCAGCACGCGCAGCTGTACCAGGCCAGACGGCGACCGCTCGATTCCTCCTGGCTGGCGCCGTGGTCGGGCCGCCTCTGCAGCGGGTTGCTATAGAAGTAGGACAGGCCGTCGACCGAGATGCCGGCCGACACCACGTTGTAGAGCGCGTTCTCGGCGGCATCGAGGTAGCGGGACTCGCCCGTGGCGACGTGCAGGCGCCACGCCCAGTTGATGAGGGCGATTCCCGCGCAGGTCTCGGCATAGGCGCGCTCGCTCGGCAGCTCGTAGGCGTCGCCGAACGATTCGTCGCGGTGCCGCGAGCCCGTGCCGCCCGTGAGGTAGAGGCGTTTTCCGACCAGGTCATCCCACTGGGTCTTCATGGCGTCGAGCAAGGCTTCGTCACCGCGTTCGAGGTAGAGGTCGGTGACCCCGGCGTTCAGGTAGAGCGCGCGCACGGCGTGGCCGCGCATGATGTCGGTGTCGAGAACACTTACGTCGTCCTGGTAATACTGCGCGCCATAGACGCCTTCGCCGATGAAGCCGCTTCCCCGGCGGCGGATGAACGCTTCGGCCAGATCGAGGTGACGCTCGTCGCCCGTCGTGCGATACAGCTCGACGAGGGCCGTCTCGATCTCCGGATGACCGCAGTACACGTCCGATTCGGGCCCGCCATAAAGGTCGATCACGAGGTCGACAAAACGGATGCCGACCCCGAGCAGTCGATCGTCGCCCAGGGCTCGATACCCCGCGATGCCCGCCTGCAGCAGGTGCCCGAGGCAGTACAGCTCGTGGCCGTGGGTGAAGTTCGTCCAGGGCCCGGCGTCGCCCTCGCCGAGCTGGTAGGCCGAGTCGAGATAGCCGTCGTCGCGCTGGGCGCGTTCGAGCAGGCCGACGGTGTCGCGGTAGAACCGCATGAGTTCGGGATGCTGCGCCTCAGCGTCGCCCACCTGCCACGCGATCGCCTCCAACGTCTTGTACACGTCGCTGTCGGCGAAGAGCTGCCCGCGGAACGGAGCATCGGACTCACCGGCGAGGCGCCTCAGGTTGTCGAGGTTGCCGGCGGTTTCGAGCATCGCGATGCCGTGGGGGAGGGAGGCGTCGACGTTGCGGCGCAGCCACGATGCGTGCAGGCCCGTCGTGAAGCTCGCGGCGTCGGCATCGAGGGGCCGGCGGCGCGCTCGGAGCGGTGTGGCGAGGGGGCCGGTTGATCGTGCACTGGTGAGGGTCACCGCGCATCCTTTCGTTCGTTCATTCGCAGCGATGCGATGAGTCGAACGACCCACGGCGACCGCACGCTCTTGTGCTATGTCACATATCGAAGCCCACCACAGTGTCGGCAATGAGTCGATCTGGTTACCGTAATGTAAAACGAAAGCGGTTTCAAGAGTTGAGATTTTTCGGATGTCTCTTCGGCGCTCGCGAGAGGTCCGCTACTCTAGAAACCGCACGGGGCTGGCGGGGATGTGGCGCCGTCGAACGGCGACAAAACATTTTCGAGGAGTTTTGGATGCGGCGCAGCAAAGCGGTCACGCTGGTCGATGTGGCGCGTCTGGCCGGGGTGTCGGTGGCGACGGCCTCGAAGGCACTGAACAACCGCTCCGAGGTCCGCGAAGCGACGAAGACGCGCGTCCAGGAGGCGGCGCGATCGCTGTCGTTCGAGCACAACGCGATGGCTCGCAGTCTCTCCCGCGGGCGCAGCGGAACCGTCGGCCTGCTGACATCCGACCTCGAAGGTCGTTTCAGCCTGCCCATCCTCATGGCCGCCGAAGACGCTTTCGGGGCCGACGAGATTTCGGTGCTGCTGAGCGATGCTCGGGGCGACGCCATTCGCGAGCAGCGACACGTGCGCACGCTCGCCGCCAAGCAGGTCGACGCGCTCATGGTCGTCGGCAGCCTCACCGACGCCCGTCGCTCGCTCGGATCGGCACTTCCTTTCCCCGTCGCCTACGTCTACACGCCCTCAGACGATCCGACCGACTTCTCGCTCACGCCCGACAACGTGCAGGGCGGGCGCATCGCCGCCGAACACCTTCTTTCGACCGGCCGGCGCCGCATCGCCCACGTGCGCGGCCTGCCGACGGCGCAAGCGGCGCGCGACCGGGCGCTCGGCATCGACGCCGCACTGACGGCGTCCGGGGTGCCGCTCGCGCACCGCACCGACTACGGCGAGTGGACCGAACGCTGGGGCCGCAGCGCAACCCTCATGCTGCTCGACACCCATCCCGACATCGACGCCGTCATCTGCGACTCCGACCAGATCGCGCGCGGCGCCCTCGACGCCCTGCACGCGCGTGGCCGAAGGGTGCCGACGGATGTCGCCCTCATCGGCTTCGACAACTGGGAATTGATCACGGCCGATACTAATCCGCCCATCTCGAGTGTCGACATGAACCTCGACCTGTTGGGCCGCCGTGCATCCGAGCTGCTGTTCGCCGCGATCGACGGGTCGCCGCTGCCGACCGGTGTCGAACGCACGGACTGCCGGCTCGTCGCGCGCGGCACGACGATCCCTTGAGCGCGAGGCGGGCGGGCAGCTAGTTTCGCTCGGGCTCGGGCTCGGGCTCGACCTTGTCCTTGGCCGCGGCCTCAGCGGATAGCGCAGCCGGGCGCACACGCGGCGGGCGGCCCGAGTGCCAGACGTAGGCCGTGGCCGTGAGGAGCACGCCCGCGGCGATGAGGGCCCACCAGGGGAAGGTGGGGATGTCGGGGCGTTGGCCCGCGCCGTCGAGATCGGATTGCGGGGTGGGGATGACGCGCTCGCCGGTGACGAGGATGCGGTGGCTGTTGACGCCGAGGGGCGTGCAGGTGACGAGCGTGACGAGGTCTTGGCCGTCGACCGGGAAGAGGCTCTGGCCGTCGGTCGGTTCGACGATGCGGGTGTCGATGACGCGGTAGACGAGCACCTCACCGAAGACCTCGATGGTGAAGGTGTCGTCCTCTGTCACGCGGTCGAGGTGGGTGAAGAGTTCGGCGGTGGCGAGGCCGCGGTGGGCAGTGAGCACCGAGCGCGTCGACTCGCCGCCCACGGGGAAGGCCGTGCCCTCGAGGTGGCCGACGCCGTGTTCGAGGACATCGGGGCCGGTGCCGTGCGAGACGGGGAGGTCGACGTTGATGGCCGGGATCTTGAGCCGGGCCATGAGCCCGGCCTTGTCGGCCTTGAGGATGTCGTCGTACTGGCCGGTCTGGTCGGGTGCGTCGGCGACCGGCAGGCGTTCGTTGGCGAGGAGGTTGGCGCCTCCGCCGACGAGGTTCTCGTTGTACTCGCGGGCCCGCTGGAGTTGTTGTTGCAGGGTGGCCGTGCCGAGGTCCGAGACATCCTGCGTGAGGCCGTTGATGCGTTGGGATTGCTCGTATTGGCTGAACCACGAGACCACGGTGGGGAACAGGAGAAGGCCCGCGCCCAGCACCGAGATCAGGGCGATGACGAGGGAGACCCAGGACATCCGCCAGCGGCCGGGACGGCGACTCGCGCGCCGAGCCGCCCGCAGGCTGCGTCGCGTGGCCAGGGGGGCACCGGAAGACGCGTCGAGCGACGCATCCGGGGCTGCATTTGGGGACGACGAAGGCGGGGGCCCCGAAGGACTCCCCGCCTTCGTGTGCATCACGTCAGACTACGCGGACGTCGTTGCTGCGACGGGCGTCTGCTCGGCGACGGCACCGGCTTCGGCGCGACGACGAGACACGATGACCGCGGCGCCGAGGGCGATCGCGAGGAGCGCGCCGCCACCGATGCCGAACCAGACGCCACCGTCACCACCGGTGAAGGGCAGCAGGAAGTTCGCTGCCGACACCTGGGTGTGGTTGAACTCGACGTAGTTCTGCACGGGAGGTGCCGTCGAGGTCGGGCCCGCGACGACCACGGCCTGGACCGGGTTGCTCTGCGGCAGGTTGTAACCGGCCGGCGGGGTGATCTCACGCACGTAGTAGTTGCCGGGCGTGATGATCGGGATGGCGACGAAACCGGTTGCATCGGTCGTCCAGTTGGTGCTGCCGTTGATCGAGATCGGGTTCTGCTGCAGGTTGGCGTCGTTCTGGTTCAGGTAGACCTGGTAGACCGCGCCGGCCAGCGGGGTGCGCGGGCCGCCGTTGTTGCTCTCGAACGCCGACACCGTCAGCTGACCGATGGGCGTGGTGCCCGAGATGGTCTCGGTGAAGCCGTTGATGTTGGCCGTGGCGTTGTTGGTGATGAGGCCGTTCGGCGGGATCGACACGGCGCGCGTCAGCACGTTGAACGACACGAGGCCGCCCTGCAGCGTGGTCAGACGCGTGAGACCGGATGCCGTGAACGTGAGCACCGAGGTGCCCTCGGCCGTCGGCGTGGCCGCGGTGTTGGTGATCGTGTAGTCGGTTCCGAGGGCGAAGTTCTGCGCGACGCCCGCGGGGCTCGTGACCGTCACGGTCGTCGGCGAGACGCCCGTGGGAGGCGTCGTCGGGAACACGAGTGCTTCCGGCACCGAGTCGGTCAGCGAGAACGAGGTGATCGCGTCGCCGGCCGCCAGGGTGGGGATGCTCGAGGCGATCGCCCAGCGGATGAGGTCGGGGTTGCGGGCCTCAGCCGAGTTGGCCGGGGCCGGGATGCGCGTCTTGGTCGTCTCGGTGACGGCGTTCTTGGGGTAGACGTGAACGTCGTAGATCCACTGGTTCGCCGGGGCGCCGGACGGGCCGGTGGGCAGCGGCAGCGACACGAGGAACGGTGCCGTCGGGTTGGTGGCGTCGGCGGGCAGCACGGTCTCCTGCACGTAGAACAGGCCGAGCGGCATGGTCGTCGGGAAGGTGGCGGTGCCGTTCGCCGCGGAGGGCGTCGACGTGTAGGGCGTGCCGGTGAGGCGCGTCGAAGCCGACTGCGGGCTCAGGCTGTTGGCGATGGCCCAGCCTTCGGGCGTGGTGAGGTCGACACCGGCGACCTGCGTCGCGGTGAAGACGGCGCCCGACAGCGGCGTGCCGAGGTTGGTGCTCGAGGGCAGCTCCTGGCCGGTGCCCGCGTTCTGGCCGTTGTTGGGGCCGAGCGCGAACTTGTGCACCGTGAGGCTGCGGGGCTGGTCGGGGTTGATGTTTCCGGGCTGCGTGACAGCCTGCGCGGGGGCCGTGGCCACGAACGCCGCGCCGGCCGCCAAGACGAGGGCGCCGATCGCGGCGGTGACCCGCCGGGTGATGGACCTGGACATTGTTGCTCCTGTCAGAGATGAGAGTGAGTTGAAAAAGCTTGAAAAGTAGACAGCAAATTGCGTGAAGAGAAGGTGACAGTGAAAGTCAGGGACGAAGGCGTCGAGGCAGTGTGATCAATGCTTCACATCGCACTCCTTCGCGTGCGGCGGCGTCGTTGCCAGACCGCGAGGGCCAGGGCGAGCGTCAAGACGGCAATACCGCCGATGACGAACGCGTCCGTGCTGGGTCCCCCGGCGAGGGGGAGTATGGGGGGCGAGACGGGCGCGTTGACGTAGCGATAGGTCGCCGTCTGCCCGGCCGCCGGGGCCGTGATGGTCTGCGAGCTCACGGGGGTCCACGTGCCGTTCGGCTGCCGCAGCTCGAGGCGCAGCTGCTGGTAGGCGAGGCGCGTGCCGCTCTGGGCGAGGGCCTCGCTGAGCGTGTAGCTGTGCCCCGGCCGCACGGCGAACGTGCTCGCCGCGTTGCCGTTCGCCGCCGAGTAGTCGGCGCCCGCAACGGTGGTCGCACTGAGTCCCGTGAGGGCGGCGGGCGTGGCCGTCAGGTTCCAGGTGGAGGGCTGGAATCCGGTCGACGGGTTCTGCACGTTCTTCAGCAGCGTGATGGCGGCCGTCGCGTTCGTGACGGTGCACGTGACATCCGTGGCCCGGGTCAGGGTCACGTCGCCCGCCGCGGTGACGGGAACGGCCGTGCCGGTCGCGGTGACGCACGCCCAGTTGCCCACCTGCACGTAGGTGGCGGGTCCGCCCGCTTCGGCCAGGCGATACGGGGTGTCGGCCGAGACGGGGACGGCGTTGAGGGTGCCGCTTCCGCCCGCCCCGGTCGGTCCGGCCAGGGCCGTGGCCTGACTGCGCGTGGCGCTCAGCTGCCAGGCCGAGGGTGCCGCCGCGCCGAACGACACGTTCTTGACGAGCGTGAGCGTGGCGGTCGGTCGGTTGGTGTACGTGCAGTCGACGGCAGCACCGGGTGCGACATCCACGTTCACTGTGCCGCGCACCTGCGTGCCCACGGTCGTCACGGTGGTGGCCGCGGCGGTGCCGTTCACGGTGCACACCAGGCTCTGGTAGCGGAAACCGGTCTGCGACGTCTCGGCCACGGTCACGCGCCCGCGCTGGGATGCCGCGCCGAACAGCACCTGCCACGTGGCCGAACCGTCGGCCCCCGTCTGCTGCGAGGGGTTGCGCGACGGCAGCACGCTGACGGTGCTTCCGGTGTTCGCCACCGCGGTCGTCGTCATGGTCCATCCGGCCGTGGGCGTGCGGTTGGCGCCGTTCCAGTCCTCGACCACCTTCGTCACGCGCACGGTGGCAAACGGCGCCGGCGAGTTTGAGAACGTGCAGGCCACGCCCACACTCAGACGGTTCGGGATGGTGACGGCCGCCGATTTGTCGGTCCCCGTGAAGATGCGCACGCCGTCGGCCCAGCATTCATAGACCGAGGTATAGGCGGTCAGCGGCGAGACCGAACCCGTCGCCATGGTCTCGGAGATCGTGACCGACGTGTTGATCTGCACGGGTGTCGGGCCGATGCGCGCGCTCTGCACACCGGTCGCGGTGCCGGTCGTCGTGGCGACGGTCGATTCGGTGAGGGGCGAGCCGGCCGACAGGGCGATGCGGAACTGGTCGGCCGCGTTCACACGCCCGACCACGTTCTTCTCGAGCGAGATCGTCGACGGCGACGTGCAGGCGGCGAGGTCGGTGGCGGTGTTCGGCGCGGTCGTGCCGATGGTCGCGCGCGGGCTGTTCGGCACGCGGGTCCAGGTGAGCGGGTCGAATTGGTAGGCCGTGGTGCCGTTGCCGAGGTAGACGGTTCCCGTGGGCGAGAAGGCCACACCGTTCACGGCCGTCAGTGCGTTGCCCGTGTCGGTGCCACTCAGCGCACGGCGCGTGGTGGCGCTCGAGGGGATGGTTCCACCCGACGCCGCGAGCAACGACTCGCGCGTGACGCTGAACATGCCCACGTTGCTCGAGTCGGCCGCCGTCTGCACGATGTGCAGGTTGCCCTGCGCGTCGAACGAGATGTCGCCGTTCTCGCCGGCCGTCGTGCCCGTCGAGACCTGCCCGAGGTAGAGGAAGCGGCTGCCGTTGTTGAGCGCGGTGGGCGTGTACTCCCACAGGCGCACCGAGCCGACCGCCGACTTGCCGACGACGAATCGTCCGTTCAGCGGGTCGACGGCGCCCGCGATGATGGTGCCGTCGAGCGCGGCACCCGAGCGGTCGAGGAACGACCCCTGCGTGCCCGTGAACGCCGTGCGGTTTCCTTGCAGCGCGCCGCTGACGATCGTGTAGTTGACGACGCCGCTGGCGTTGACCGCGTTCGTTCCCGTGCGGTCGATCGCGATGGCGCTCGTGCCGTCGCCGTTCACGCCCAGGGCGTTGATGTCGGTCGCACCCGTCACGGCGCCATAGAGCTGCGTCGGCGCCGCCGAGCTCGTAGCGTTGACCTGGGCGATCGAGCCGTTGGTGCGCACGGCGTAGTAATAGGTGCCGTCGCAATAGAGGGATGCGGCCTGGGGCGTGTTGGTGAACGTGCAGACGATCTCGGCACCGGCCTCGTTGGGGATGGTGATGGGGCCAGAGATCGAGGTGCCCGTGGCGATCGTGGTGGTGCCACGCAGGCATTGATAGCCCGTCGTATAGGTGTTGAGCGTGGCCGTCGAGACGATGGATTCGGAGATCGTGTAGACGCTGCCGCGCGTCACGTTGATGGGCCCGATCTGGGCCGATTGCAGCCCCGTGTTGGCGCCCGTCGTCGTCACGCTGGCGACCTCGGTGGCGCCGAGGCTCAGGGCGAGGCGGAACTGGTCGCCCACGACGGCGCGGCCCGCAACGTTCTTCTGGATGGTGATGCGGGCCGGGGCCTCGGCCACGAAGGTGGCGGCCTCGGGGGCGTTCAGCACGGTCGCGACGTTGGCGGGGCCGTTGGTGAAGGTTCCGGGGGCGGTGGCGACGACATCCACGCTGATGGTGCAGCTGGCGGCGTTGGTGGCGAGGTCGCCGCCCGTGACGACGATCGAGCTGGCGCCGGCCGCGGCCTGCACGCCGAACGCCGTGCCCGTGACGTTGACGCACGTGCCGCCGACCGCGGGGGTGGGGGCGACGACGAGGCCCTGCGGCAGGGTGTCGGTGAAGTTCCAGTCGTTCTTGGCGGCCAGTTCGGATGTGTTCGTCACGGTGAAGGTGAGCGTGGTCGGTGTGCCCGTCGTGGTCAGGTCGGTCGAGAACGCCTTGTCGAGGCTCGGGGTCGCGTCGACGATGCGCAGGTTGTCGACCGCGAAGTCGTTGCCGGTCGACGCCGAGATCTCATTGCTGACCCGGATGCGTGCCTGTGCGGCTTGCGCGGGGGTGAGACGCACGGCCGTGTCGGTGAAGAACCGGCCGGCGCGCACCGCGGTCTCGGTTCCGAAACCGCCGGTCAGCGCGGGGGAGGTGTAGCGGCCGGCGGGTGTGTTGCACGCGATGATGGGCGCCGCGGTGAGGTTCGTCGCAGCCGCGCCGACGACGAGTGCGACATCCAGCCGGGAGTTGTTGTTGACGCCGCTCGGGCGAGCCGAGCACGAGTCCTCGGCGACGTCGATGGATGCCGCATAGTAGCGCTCGGCGGTGGCCGACAGCCCGACGGGCGCGACCGATTCGATGAGCGTCTGGTTGGCCGTAGTGGTGCCGCCCGCCATCGTCAGCGCGGCGAGGGCCCGGTTCGCCTGCGATCCGGCGGCTCCCGTGGTCGAACCGTTGACGGGCGCGGTGTTGCTCGTGCTGCCCACGACGCCGAGTCGCGACTGGCCGAGGACGTCGGCCATGCGGCGAACCTGGTTGCGGGAAACCGTGTCGGTGGTGGTGCCGCAGAATCCGGTGGCGGGGAACGTGACCGTGTAATTGAGCAGCACGCCGTTGCAGTTGGAGTAGTTCAGCCAGAATGCGGCTGCCGTGTAGCGGTTCGATGCATAGGTGCCGAGCTGCGCGGGCGGCGTGCTCGCCTCGAAGTCCTCGAGCCAGAGCTGGGCGGGCGCCTCGGGCACACCCGCGGCCAGGAGCGAAACGGTGGATGCCGCGCGCGCCAACGCCGTCTGCTGCGATGCCGTGCTCGGCGCGAGTGCCTGGGCGACGGTCGCGTCAGAGGAAGCATCGAGGGCCGTCGACGGCGCTGCGGGCCGGGCCTGAGCGGCGGCCGAGACGGTGGCGGCCGAAGCCCCAGGGGCGATGAGACCCAGGGTCAGCGCAATGACGGCGGATGTCGCTGCAGCGATCGTTCCGATCCGTCGAGGCCGCGATGCTGGGCCGTTGTGGGCGCGCCTGTTACCGCGCATGCGTCGAGAAGCCACCTGCGGCCCCCCGGATCGCGGTCAGATGGATCGGGGCGCTCGAAGAAGCACCGCACGACCACAGAGATCGAGACATGCGCACCGCGGCAGGAAAGCCGCTTGCATGCGTGGGATGAAACCCTCTTCTCATCCCTGTCTGTCACAGCGTAGAAATGAAGCATCCTCACCGGCAATGCTGAGAAGTACTTAACTTTTCGGCGCGACTACTGGGATTCGGATGTCGTTCCGGCGCTGGGCGAGCTCCGGATGCGATATCGCGCGAACTGTGATGCGCCGGGCGTGGGGCTAAAACTTGTCGCACTCTACTCTTCCCGCCAGGGTTTTTGCAGCCCGCTTTTGTCAGGCGACTGAGCGGCCGTCGGGCCTAGAGTGGGCGCATGGTGGCAACGGATGTCTTCGAAGGTGAGCGCGGCCGGCTGATCAACATCGCCAGCCGCATCCTCGGCGATCGGCACGAAGCCGAGGATGTCGTGCAACTCGCGTGGATCCGCCTGCACGAAAACACCGCGCAGCTCGACAGCACCGCCGCCTGGCTGACGACCGTCACGACCCGGCTGTGCCTCGACCGCTTGCGCGCGCGCATCCCGGAGCCCGTCGATACGGCCGATGTGCGTGACGTCGCAGCTTCGCCCAAGCTCGGCCCGGAGGACGCGGCCCTGCATCGGGAGTCGGTGGGTCAGGCCCTGCACGTGGTGGTCGACCGCCTCACGCCCAACGAAAGGGTCGCGTGGGTGCTGCACGAATCGTTCGGATTCGACTTCGACGCGATCGGCGAGATCCTCGACCGCACGTCGTCCGCAGCCCGCAAACTCGCTTCGAGGGCGCGCACGAAAATCGCGGACGCCGAGCAGGGTGGCCCCGTGACCGACCAACAGGTCGTCGACGCCTTCATGGCCGCGGCCCGGGGGAGTGACCTGATGCGGCTTCTCACGCTCCTCGCGCCGGGGGCGACCGTCAGCGCCGACGCGGCCGCGATCGCCGCGGGAACCCCGACACGCATCGAAGGCCGCGAGGCCGTGGCCGGTTTCTTCAACGGGAGCGCCCACGCCGCACTTCCGGCGCTCGTCGACGGGCGACCGGGTGCGGCCTGGTTCAACCGCGGGCAGGCAATGGTCGCCTTTGACTTCACGGTCGCCGATGGTGTGGTCGAGGCCATCGTGTTCCGCGCCGAACCCGAAGTGTTGGCCGCGATCGTTCGACGCCCGGTCGTGCGCGACACGCCCGGGTCGACCTCAGAATGATGCGGATGGTCACATCCGATGTCGCCCGCTCGTCAACATGGTGAGAGCCGCAGCAGACGCGACGGCGAGAACGGAGACACGATGAAAACCATGACCTGCACCGACCTGGGCGGACCCTGCGGCCTCGAGCACCGGGCCGAGACTGCCGACGAGATCATCCAGGCCCAGGATCGGCACCTCAAGGAGGCGGTCAAGGCAGGTGACGAGGCCCACGTTCCGGCTCGTGAGGACATGAAGGGCCGCTGGCGCCACCCGAAGAAGTCCCTCGACTGGTACAACGGCGTGAAGAGCGCCTTCGCCGAGCTGCCCGCTTCGTAGCGGACGCATCCGGATGTCTGCCCAGTTTGTGATCGTTTGGCGCAGGCGGCCACTCAGCGAAGCGACCGAGGCCGCCTGCCTGACTGGGGTGGATCGGCCGCTTGTCCGCCTGGGATCGCCTAGCGCAGGCGGCCGCCCGTTAGGGCTGTCGAGGCCGCGATGACGGTGTCGAGCGGGCAGTCGATGGCGACCTCTCCGAGCTGGAAGCCGAGTTTGCTCAGGGTGGCGAACGACTTCGCGGGCAGCGTCGAGTGGATGCCGGGCGACTGCGCGGTCACGCCGGGGGCGAGGTGGAACGTGAGGATGCGGTACTTGCCACGGCGGCGCACCGAGAGGCGTTCGATGGCGGGCCAGGGAGGAAGACATCCCCCTGTTCGATGCTGCTGTGCAGGCCCGCGGTGTCGAGCGTGAGAACCGTGCCCGGCCGTGACCGCGCGCCGCGCACCGACGCCACCTGCGCGACCGTGAACAGGGTGAACCACGACACGAGCAGCAGCGGCAGAGCCGACACGAAGCCCATCGCGAAGCCGCTCGACGATGCGATGAGAGCGGCGACGGTTACCGCGAAGACCGGGACGAGCGCCGCGGCCACCAGGGTGAGAACGAACGAGGGTCGCGTGGCCCGCTCGGTGCGAACGGGGTCGGAGCCGACGACGAGCGGCGGAAGGGGGGCCTGCGGGTAGTCGGTCATGGTGACAGTATGTCGCCTCCTGTCGCCGCAATGCTTCTGCCACGGTTCGCACGCGCCACCTTTGCATTGTTTGCATATAATACAAACATGCTCATTAGACTTTCGGATGGCTCACCCGCCTCGATCGCCGAACAGATCTCGTTCCAGATCCGGCTCGCCGTCTCGCGCGGCGACGTCGCGGTGGGCGAGAAGTTGCCCTCGGCTCGAGACCTCGCCGCCTCGCTCGACGTGAACATGCACACGGTCTTGCGCGCGTATGACTCGCTGCGCGAGGCGGGGGTCATCGCCCTGAGTCGGGGTCGCGGCGCGACTGTCGTCGGCGGCGACGAGCCGGGGGTGCGCGACGTGCTCGAGGCCGTGGCGGCGATGGTCGCCGAGGCGGCGCGAGCGGGCATCTCGCCGCGAGAACTCGCGGGCATCGTGAAGGGGATGGAGACGACATGAGACGAATATCGGGTGCAGGCCTGCGGCGAAGCGCCGCGGTGGTCCTGCAGATTCTGCCCCTGATCGCCATGGGGGCGGCCGCGCTCGTTTTCGCGCCGCGCCTGGGGCCCACGATGGCCACGCACTGGTCCGGTTTCGCGATGGAACCCGACGGCTACGGCTCGACGTGGATGTCGTTCTGGATCTCTGCCGCCATCGCCGCGGCCGTCACGGCGATCGCCGTCGCGGTGGTGCTGATGGGCAGCCCCTCCCGCGAGACCCGCAAGATGGCGTCGGCCGCCACCCTGATCGCGGCGTTCCCCAGCACCGTGTGGATCGTGTTGGCCGGCACGACAGCCGATGCCGCCTCGCACGAGTCCGCCGATCTCGGAGCACGGCTCGGTTTCCTCGTGATCCCGTTCCTCGTCGCCACGGTCGTCTTCCTCCTGTTTCCCGTCGTCCCCGAGACAGAGGACGAGGTGTTGAGCGCCGCGCAGGGCGTGCCCGAGCCGCTCGAAAGTCTCGCCCCGAACGAGCGCCTGGTCTGGTCGCGCACCATCACGAGCCCGTTGCTGGTGGCCATCGCCGTCGTGCTCGTGGCCTCCGCGGTGGCCCTCGGTGTCGCGGCGGCGAGATCGGCGGATGCGGCGCTGTGGACGACCTGCGCCACGCTCACGTTCGCGGCGCTTTCGGTGCTCGCGTTGTCGCCGGCGCGCCTGACTATCGACCGGTTCGGAGTGCGTCTGCGTTCAGGTGCCTTCGGCATCCCGCTCATCCGCATCCCCCTGAGCGACATCGACGTCGTCTCGGCCGAGACCATCGAGCCCGTTCAGTGGGGCGGCTGGGGGTATCGCTTCACGGGGCGCGGGCGCGCCTATGTCATCCGGCGAGGACCCGGCGTGGTCGTGCACCGCGCGGGTGGCTCGGTCGTCGCGGTCACGGTGCGCGATGCCGAGGAAGCGGCGGCGGCGGCCAATGCGCTGCGCGACCGCAGCCGGGTGCAGCAGGAGGGGTGAGGTCGCTGCTCGCCCCGGGTGGCCGTCCTCGGTCGATAGGCTTCCGGTGGAACCGCCGTCGTCCGAACGGCGTGTTGTTGGGGGAGACATGAGCACACTGGGGCGCGGCCTCGCGATCGTGTCGCTGCTGACCGCGGTCGTGCTCGCGGTCAGCGGCTGCTTTCCCGTGATCGGCGCGCCCACGTCGTCGCCCGACCGGTTCCCGCGCAACGAATACGGGGTCGTGCATTCGGGGCCCGAGCCCACTGCCATGACATATGAGGATGGCGTGGAAGTTTGGGATCTGACGGTCGAGCCGAGTGTCGAAGCATTCGGCATCGAGACCGATGTGCGCGCCACGGTGGGGACTTTCGTGGGAGCCTACAGTTCGACCTCGGTGGGGCCCCGGCCCGTGCGCCTGCTGCTGCCCGAGGGCAAGACCGTGCAGGTCGACGCGACCGAGGTCATCTTCGACATGACCGACAACGCCGAAGCGATCACCGGCTCGACATCCGATGACGTGCTCGTTCCCGCCGGTCGTCTCTTCGGCTTGCAGGTCAATGCCGTCATCGAGCACGGCCCCGATGACGGGCGAGCCGGCTATCGCGACGTGCTCGAGCAGCTGGATCTGCCGCTCGACAGCCTCAGCGAACTGGATGCGAAGATCGCCGCCGCCGAGAACGCCGACCCGGTCGAGGACTCACAGCCCGTCGGCGTGGGCGAGTCGCTTCCCGCGGCGGGTGGACTGCAACTCGGCGTTGGCACATCCTTCCGTCCCACGGAAGCCGACAAGCTCTTCCACCTGCGAGTCTCCGCGAGTTGGGACCCGATCCCTATTCCGTGATTTTCCGCCCCGCTGTCACGTTTCGGGGCGCTCGTTCGTCAGAGTGTCACACGATGAAGGAGCGCAATGGGTAATCAAGTGGTGGTCGTCGGCGGCGGGTATGCCGGGGTGATGGCGGCGAACAGGCTAGCAGGGCGGGGTGACGCGACGGTCGTGCTCGTCAACGAGCGGGATTACTTCGTCGAACGCATCCGGTTGCACGAGGTTGCGAGCGGCGTGCGCGAATCTCCTCGCCTGTCATTCGACGAGGTGCTGCGCCCGTCGGTTCGCCGCGTGACCGCGCGCGTCGCGTCGATCGATGCGGGGCTGTCGCGCTTGCTCTTCGCTGATCGCGACGCGTTGGCCTACGACTATCTCGTCTACGCGGCGGGGTCGACGGCGCGTCCGATGCCTTCCGACTCAGACGACGAGCCGCGGATGCCTCACCTCTCGGTGTCGACCGACGAAGATGCCGCGCGGGCCCGGCAAGCCGTGCGGAACGCGGCGCCGGGTTCGGCGGTCTTGGTGCGCGGAGCCGGACACACGGGCATCGAACTCGCGTCAGAGCTGCGGGCGGCGCGCCCCGACATCCACGTGCATCTGGTGTCGCGCGGGCCCGTCGGCCGGTCACTGGGCGTGGCGGGTGGCGAGGCGGCCGAGCGGGCGCTGATTCGCCTTGGTGTGCGCATCCACCGCGGGGATGGCGCGGTGCCGGCGCCTGCCCTCGTGCTGCACACGGACGGGTTCGTCGGCGCGTCACTGGCGGCCGAGAGTGGCCTGCCGGTCAACGATCGGGGGCAGCTCGAGGTGCGGGCCGATCTGCGAGTGCGCGAGCATCCGAATATCGTCGGCGCAGGGGACGGGTGCCGAGTCGGCGGCGTGCAAAACGCCCACCTCAGGATGGGGTGTGCCAGCGCCCTGCCGCAGGGGGCGCACGCCGCGGATGTCGTCGGCGCCCTGATCGACGGTGCTGCACCCGCCGCACACAGTGCTGGCTTTGTTGCGCAGTGCGTGAGCCTCGGCCGCACCAGGGGTGTGATCCAGGCCGTGCACCCCGACGACACCCCGCGCCGGATTCGACTGCGGGGCCGATCGGCCGCCGTCGTCAAAGAGCTCATCTGCCGGCAAACGGTGCGGTGGATGCGTCAGGAGGCCCGCCGCCCCGGCACCTATCGCTGGCCGGCCGGGCCCGCCGCTAGGGTGAACGGGTGACCGACGCCTCCGACACGTTTCTGCGCCATCGGGGGCTGATCTTCACGCTCGCCTACGACCTGCTCGGCTCGGTCGCCGACGCCGAGGATGTCGTCCAAGACGTCTACGAGCGCTGGCTGGCCGTCGACCACGACGTCGAGCATGCGCGCGCCTATCTCGCCCGCATGACGACCAACCTGTGCCTCGACGTGTTGCGTTCGGCGGAGCGTCGCCGCGTGGACTACGTCGGGCCGTGGCTGCCCGAACCGCTGCCGGCCGATGGCGGAGTTCTGGGTCCGGAGGAGCAGTTCGCGCGACATGAGGCTGTGTCTGCTGCGTTCCTCGTCATCCTGCAGGCGCTGGGGGATCGCGAACGCGCGGGTTTCGTCCTTCGAGAAATCTTCGCCTTCTCCTATGCCGAGGTTGCACACATCCTCGACATGGAGGTCGATGGCGCGCGGCAGATGATCCACCGCGCGCGCGACCGCGTGCAGACCCGGCGACAGCGGTTCGCGGTCACGACGGAGCAGCACGACCGGGTCGTCGAGCGTTTCATCGCGGCGGTCCAGGCGGGGGACATCACGGGCTTGATCTCGACCCTGGCTCCGGATGCCGTGCTCACCGTCGACGGCGGCGGCAAGGTTTCGGCGGCGCGCCGCCCGGTCACCGGCGCCGAAAACATCGTGCGCTTCCTCTTCGGTCTGCAGGCCAAGGTCGGCCCGGCGGGCACTATCAGGGGCGACGAACTCAACGGGGGTCTGAGCGTGCTGTCGCTCAACTCCGGAACGGTCGACGCATCCTTCCAGTTCGCCATCTCGGGCGCGACGATCGAGGAGATCTACGTCATGCGGAACCCCGACAAGCTTCAGCGCCTGCAGCCGGGCGGTTAGATCGTCTGGGCCCAGTAGGGGCGAGGCGCCGTCAGGATGGGGCGCGGTCAGGATGAGGCGCGGTCGTGGCGAACCTCGACGTCATGCGGCTGCGCCGCCTCCTTTGGAGTGCTCGCGCGCGTCGCGGCGAGGGAACGCGCCCGGTCGGTCGGGCGGCGCACGATGAAGGTGACGAGACACGTGAGGGCGGCGGCCATCAGGGCTGCGGCGACGATCCAGGCGATGGTGCTCCATTCGCTCGACGCCAGCAGGGCCACCACGATGATCGCGGCGGCGGCCAAAGTCACGCCGAGGGCCAGGACACCGGTCGACAGGCTGATGGGCTGAGGGGCTTCATCGTCCGGCCGCACGGGGGCCGGTTTCCAGACGACGATGAGCAGGGTGGCGATCGGTCCGAGGAAGATCGAGACGAGGAACCAATTGAGGCGCGATCGGTTCTTCTGTTCCGCCAGGCCCGCGTTGACCAGGGCTAAAGCGAACCATCCCCAGGAATTCACTGCTGCTGGATCCATCCCACCAGCCTATTCGGTGAGTAGAAATCCTCAAGCGGGGGTCTGTTCCCGGGCATCGGCGGCTGCCACACTGGGGCCCATGACTGACAGCGCCTTGAGCATCCCTCGCGTGACCTACCTCGAGGCCGCGGCCAGCGCCGTCGACCTCATCGGCGATGAGCGGGTTGCGAGCAGGTGGCACGAGGAATCCGTGCTGCCCGGCATGACCGTGGGGGTTTTGGCGGCTCATCTCGGGCGCAGTCTGACGCAGGTCGAGTTCCTCCTCGACCTCGAGGTCGACTCCGGCGTCGACTCTGGCCCCGACACGGACGGCGGTCGTGAGGCGGGCGGCGGGCCCGGGGGCACCGACGTCGTCGCAATCGATGCATCTACCTATTTCGGGACATTCGAGGGCATTGCCGATCGCGAATCAGACGTCAGTCGCGGCGTCATCCGACGTGGAACGGAATCAGCGGAGAAGGGCGTTTCGGCTGTGGTTGCGCAGTGCCGTGAAACCCTCGATCGCTTGCGATCGCGCCTCGCTATGGAACCTGCCGAACGTCGCCTAAGCGTTGCGCATCGGCCGGGCGAGATCATCTCGCTCGACGACTACCTGCGCACCCGTCTCGTCGAATTCGCCGTGCACACGGATGACCTGTCCCTCAGCATCGGCGCGGTCGTCACGAGTCCTCCCGCCGCCCTGGCCGCTGCCGTCGACGTTCTCGTGGGTGCGGCGCGTGTGCGCCACGGTGACCTCGCGGTGCTGCGCGCGTTGAGCCGGCGCGAGCGCGACGAGTCCGACGCGCTGCACGTCTTGTGACCGAAGAACCCGTAAAGCGAGGATCAGTGACCGAGAGTATGAGAAGCCATCACGTCAGTCGGGTCATCTCGGCTTCGCCGGAGGCCGTGTACGAGTACGCGTCGAATGTCGACAATCTTCCGCGATGGGCGGCGGGTCTCGCGAAGTCTGACGTGGTTCGCGAGGGAGATGTCCTGGTGGTCGAGTCGCCCATGGGTCGGGTGACCGTTCGATTCGTCGAGCGGAACGACCTGGGAGTCCTCGATCACGACGTCACGCTGCCCTCCGGGACCGTCGTCACGAATCCGGTGCGCGTGCTCGCCCATCCGAACGGTGCCGAGATCGTCTTCACGGTGCGCCAAATCGAGCTCACCGACGACGAGTTCGCGCGCGACATCGAGCTGGTCGCCGCCGACCTTGAGCGACTCGAGCACGAGGTTCTGCGCGAGCAGCACGGAACCTGACGGGCCGACGAGCCGTCCGGCCGGCGCTAGCTGCGCGGAGTTCGCGTCTGGTCGATGCGCAGTCCGAGCGGGTGTGGACCCATGAGCAGCCAGACGAAACCGGCCATGAGCGGGAAGAAGATGACCGCCAGGATCCACACGGTGCGTTCGGAGCTGTTCAGCGTCGGTTCGCGGCGGATCTGCGTGATTGCGTAGACGATGACCGCCACGTAAGCGCCGACGAAGACTACGCCGAGAACGATCGCGAGTGCGACATCCATGATTTCCCCCATCCGCCGACCGCGGCCGGTCTGTGCGCCCAGCCTAGTGATCGGGCGGAGGCGCACCTAGCGTCTGGCGAGAGGGAACCGCGGCACGCTCAGCGGCGAGAGGCGGGCGCCAGTTGCGAACGGATGTAGTCGAGCCAGGCGTCGGAGGGGACGAGCTCGCGGGGCAGAACGGAGGCGATGCCGCCGCGGCGCGTTTTGAGGAAGACGAAGCCGCTCTGTTCGATGAGCTTCTCGAAGGCGTCGTAGCGCACGATCTGTTCGGCGATCGGCGTTCGCTCCCAGAACGTCTCGGCGTCGAAGCGCGCGGAAAGTGTGCTGCCCGGCGGGAGTAACGCAGCCGTCGACCGCCTCTGCGCGGCGTACAGGAGGACCGCGATGAGGAGCATGAAGGCGAAGTAGATGAGCCCAATCCACGAGAGCGCCCCGGATTCGACGATGTCGGCGGCATCCAGCCCCATGATTATGAGGTACAGCGCCGCGACGACGATGAAGGCGACCGTGAAGCTGCGGGTGAAGAGGCTCGCGCGCAGCAGGGCGACGGCCGATCGGTGCGCGAAACCCAGGGGGATCACATAGTGCGTCATCTCGCTGGGCATCACGAGCGCGGCGGGCAGGGGCGCGGATGCCGGGGTCGACGACGACGACGGCGGAGTCTGGGTCACGGATCGACCCTAGTGCGTCAGGGCGCCGGCGTGAGCGGGGGGAGGCCCTCGGTGGAGAAGACGCGGTCGAGGAACATGCGGGCCGCGCCGCGCAAGCCGCCCGTGCCCTGGTGGCGCGTGACCTCGACGGTGAGCTGTTCGGTGGCCATGGGCAGGCAGTCGGCGTACAGGGTGGAGCGCACGCCCGCGACGAAGACGGCCGAATCGGCGAGCACGCCGCCCAGCACGAGGCGGTCGGGGTTGAAGAAGTTGACGATGGTGGCGAGCACGCCGCCCGTCATGACGCCCGCGTTGCGCAAGAGGCGTGTGGCGAGGGGGTGGGAGTCGCGGGCCAGCGCGATCATCGCCTCGACGGTGTGCACGTCGTGGCCGGCGAGTTGCATCTCGCGCACCAGGGCGTTGCCCGAGGCTAGGGCGTCGAGGCATCCGGTGCGCCCGCACGAGCACGGAACCGCGGCGGCGCCCGGCACCGAGACGTGGCTGATGTCGCCCGCCCAGCCGTTGCTGCCCGTGTAGAGGTCGCCGCCCGACACGATGCCGCAGCCGATTCCCGAGCCCACCTTCACGAACACCTGGTTGGCGAACGCGGCCGCGTCGTCGGCGTCGAGCAGCTCGCCCGCGGCCATCAGGTTGGCGTCGTTGTTGACGACGACGGGCAGCTGGATGTCGCGCTGCACGACTTCGGCCACCGACACGCCGTTCCAGCCGGGCATGCGCGACGGCGCGACGATGCGGGACGTGGTCGACGACACGGGCCCGGGCACCCCGACCGAGATGCCGCGCAGGCGCGTGTGGCTCGGAACATCCGCTTGCTCGACCATGTCGACCAGCTGGGCGACAGCAAAGGAGAGGACCTCGTGCGGGCCGGCCGCGATGTCGAGGTCGAGGTGGCGCTCGCCGACGAGGTTTCCGGCGAAATCGATGAGGCCGAAGGTGGCACGGTCGACGCCCAGGTCGATGCAGCCGACGAGACCGGCGTCGCCGCGGATCTCGAGGTGGCGGGGGCGCCGGCCGCCGCGGGACTCGCCGTGCCCGACCTCGACGATGTGGCCCTGCGCGATGAGGTCCTCGACGCGCGACGCGACGGTCGAGGGGGAGAGGCCCGTGGCCTTGGCGAGGGCCGCGCGCGATGTGGCGCGGCCCTCGCGCAGCGGCCCGAGGATCTCGACGTTCTGGGGCGCGTGGCGGGGCGGTGTGCGGAACAACTCGCTCGTGCTCATCGGGGCTCTTCCGGTTGCGTCGGGGTGGCGGATGCCTCCGCAGTTGCTCCAGTATTGCATAAAGTTTATCGAAATCTACGTGTAACAATCAGTTGTTAGGTTGATTCCGTCATCATGGATGGGGGATCCGACCGAGGATGGCGATGCGGCCCCCGAAGGCCGCATTTCACGAGAAGGCGGCACTATGGCACACGCACCCGGAACCCCCACGGCATCGACCGCGGCACGCATCGCATCGACCGACATGGTCGTCATGACCGACGTGCAGAAGCACTTCGGCGACCACCACGTGCTGAAAGACGTGTCGCTCAGCATCGCGCCGCAAGAGGTCGTCGTCGTGGTCGGGCCGTCCGGCTCGGGCAAGTCCACGCTGTGCCGCTGCATCAACCGGCTCGAGACGATCACGAGCGGCGACATCCGCATCGACGGTGTCACACTGCCGCAGGAGGGCAAGGCGCTCGCGCAGCTGCGGGCCGACGTGGGCATGGTGTTCCAGTCGTTCAACCTCTTCGCGCACCGAACCATCCTCGAAAACGTGACGCTCGCCCCCATCAAGGTGCGCGGCGAGAAGAAGAAGGATGCCGAGAAGCACGGCCTCGAACTGCTCGACCGCGTGGGCATCGCCGACAAGGCCGACAGCTTCCCCGCCCAGCTCTCGGGCGGCCAGCAGCAGCGCGCCGCCATCGCCCGCGCGCTCGCCATGCGCCCCAAGGTCATGCTGTTCGACGAGCCCACCTCGGCTCTCGACCCCGAGATGGTCACCGAGGTGCTCGACGTGATGGTCTCGCTCGCCAAAGAGGGCATGACCATGGTCGTCGTCACGCACGAGATGGGTTTCGCCCGCCGCGCCGCCGACCGCGTCGTCTTCATGGACGACGGCCGCATCGTCGAGCAGAACACGCCCGCCGAGTTCTTCGACCACCCCGAGTCGGAACGCGCCCGCGCCTTCCTCTCCAAGATCTTGACCCACTGACGCACAGCCCTAGAACCCCCACCGAGAAAGGCACCACCTTGCGCGTTTCACGTTCACCCCTTCGCCGGGCCATCCCCGTCGCAGCCGTCGCCCTCACCGCCATGCTCGGCCTCGCGGCCTGCTCGGGCGGAGACGCCGCCGTTCCCGACGCCGACCCCACCGCTTCGTCGGCCGCCTCCTCGCTCGACGAGGTCTACAAGAACGCCGTCGTCGCCGAGGCCGCAGACATCCTGCCCGACTCGACCATGGCCAAGATCAAGGAGCGCGGCAAGCTCATCGTGGGCGAGGCCCTCGACGCTCCGCTGCTCTCGCAGCAGGACCCCTCGAACCCCGACGACGTCGAGGGCTTCGACGCCGACCTGGCCAAGCTGCTGGCGATCTACATCCTGGGCGAGCCCAACGTCGAGATCATCCCGCCGGCCTCGGAAACCCGTGAGGCGCTGCTGCAGAACGGCACCGTCGACGTGGTCTTCAACACCTACACGATCACCGAGGAGCGCGCCGCGCAGGTCTCGTTCGCCGGCCCCTACCTCGAGTCCGGCCTGGCCGTCGCCGTCAAGAGCGACAACGACGACATCAAGGGCATCGAAGACCTCGCCGACAAGACCGTCATCGTGGGCGCCAACACGCCGGCCGTGACCGCCGTGCCCGAAGAGCAGCCGACCGCCACGCTCGTCTCCTTCGCCACCGACCCGCAGGCCATGCAGGCCCTCAAGCAGGGTCGCGGCGACGCCTACGTGCAGGACTTCACGCTGCTCGCCTCGAACGCCGCATCGGATGACTCGATCAAGGTCGTCGGCCAGCCCTTCACCACCGAGGCCTACGGCATCGGCCTGAAGCACGATGACGACGACTTCAAGACGTTCATCAACGACTGGCTCGTCAAGATCCAGGAAGACGGCACCTGGGCCAAGGTCTGGGACGCCACGCTCGGCGCGGCTGTCGAGTCCGAGACGCCCGATGCTCCGAAGATCGGTTCGGTCCCCGGCTCCTAAGCCGCATGCGCCGCCGGATGCCGGTTGCCTCGCTTTTCTGAGAGGCAACCGGTTCCGGCGGCTCGCGCCCGGGCCTCGCGGCATCCGCTTCGTTTCGCACGACCGCCGCCTCTGCGCCGCCCGGCCTGAACCGCACCACCCCGCTACATCCGCTTCATCCGCCCCACCTGAACCGCCCCGAAACCGCCCGAAGGAAGTTATGGATATCTTCGTCGACAGCGCCGGCCCGCTCCTCGCCGCGCTCGGAACGACGGTCGTGATGGCGGTGGTCGCCGGCATCGGCTCGCTCATCGTCGGAACGCTCATCGCGGCGGCCCGCATCAGCCCCATCCCGGTGCTGCGCGGAGCGGCCTTCGCCTACGTGCAGTTCTTCGTCAACGTGCCGCTGCTCGTGCTGCTCATCCTCGCGGTCTTCGCGCTGCCGGATGCCGGCATCCTCATGCCCCTGGCGCCCACCACGGTCGTCGTGCTGACGCTGTATGAGGCCGCCTATGTGGCCGAGGCGATCCGCAGCGGTGTGAACACCGTGGGCAACGGGCAGATCGAGGCCAGCCGCGCGCTGGGCTTCACGCTCGGCCAGACCCTCAGCCTGGTGGTGCTGCCGCAGTCGCTGCGCGCCGCCGTGCAACCCATCGGAAACGTCATGATCGCGCTGACAATGAACACCGCCCTCGCCGCGGCCGTGGGCGTCGTCGAGCTCACCTCGGCGGCCAACAAGCTCAACCTCGTCGAGGCGCAACCCATCCTCATCTTCACGGCCGCGGGCCTCGTCTATATGCTGCTCGCCCTCATCATCGGCCTGAGTGCCGGCCGCATCGAGCGAAAGGTGGCGATCGTCCGATGAGCGCTGCAACGCAAACGACCGGCGCCGGCGCGGGTGCTGGCGCGGGCAAGGGCGCCGCGACGCAGAAGGTGTCGCTGTACGACGAGCCCGGGCCCAAGACCCGCCGCAATATTCGCATCTGGTCGGCCGTCGTCATCCTGATCCTGGTCGGGATCGTCGTGGCCGGGCTCATCCAGTTCGGCTCGAAGGGGCAGCTGGATGCCGACAAGTGGACGCCGTTCCTCTCGTGGCCCGTGTGGGAGTACCTGCTCGTCGGCTTGTGGGGAACGATCCAGGCGGCCGCGCTCGTGGCCGTGCTCGGAGGATTCCTCGGATTGTTCCTGGCGCTCGGACGCCTGAGCCGGGTGCGCGTCATCCGCTGGCTGTCGACCGGCTATATCGAGATCGCGCGCACGGTTCCCGTGCTGCTGCTCATCTACCTGATGTTGTTCGGCCTGCCGCAGCTGGGGCTCAACTTCCCGCTCATCTGGAAGCTCGTGATCCCGCTGACGGTGGCCAACTCGGCCGCGTTCGCCGAAATCATCCGCGCCGGCATCCTGGGTCTGCCCCGCGGTCAGCGCGAAGCCGGCCTGAGCCTCGGCATGTCGGAGGCTCAGACCTCGCGACTCGTCGTGCTGCCTCAAGCGCTGCGCTTCGCGACGCCTTCGCTCGTGACGCAGCTCGTGAGCCTCGTCAAGGACACGTCGCTCGGCTACATCGTGGCCTTCACCGAGCTGCTCTATCGCGGCCAGGTGCTGTCGTCGTTCAACCACCTGCTCATTCAGACGTTCGTCGTCGTCACGCTCATCTATCTGGTCTTCAACGGCGCGCTCTCGACGCTCGCCGCCCGCCTGCGCACGCGCCCCTCGAAGCGCAGCCTGCGCAAACCGGATGCCGCGGCGCCCGTGCCCGTCGTGGGTGCGCCCGTGCTCGACTGACCTGTCTTCCCGTTTTCCCCGCACGTACTACCGATCGACTGTCGCCCCGCGACGAAGGAGCAACACCGTGGCATCCCTTCCCTCCTCTGACCTCGCCGCCTCGTCCGCGCCCGCCGCGGCCGCCTCCGAGCTGGCCGAGCTCGCCGTCATCGTACGCTCGGGCGTCATCGAGAGCCGCCACTTCGGCTGGCTCGTCGCGCTCGACGCCGACGGAACCGTGGTCGCCGACCTCGGTCGCGGGTCCACGCAGGTGCTGCCACGCTCCACCACGAAACCCCTGCAGGCCCTCGCCTGTCTCCTCGCCGGCGCCGACCTCAGCGGCGAAGAATTGGCCATCGCGGCCGGCAGCCACACGGGCGAGGACGCCCACGTCGACGCCGTGCGCCGCATCCTCGACCGCGCGGGTCTCGACGAATCGGCGCTCGGCTGCCCGGTCGACTGGCCCGAGGACGAACCCACGCGCGAACGCCTCATCCGCGACGGCGAGACCCGTTCGCGCGTGCGCATGAACTGCTCGGGCAAGCACGCGGCCATGCTTCTGGCGTGCGCGGCCAACGGCTGGGACACGGCCACCTACCTCGACCCCGAACACCCCCTGCAGCAACTCGTGCGGCAGACGGTCGAGCGCGTGGCAGGCACGGCCGTCGAATACACGGCCATCGACGGATGCGGCGCGCCCCTGTTCAGCACCACGGTCGAGGGTCTGGCGCGCTCGTTCCACGCCCTCGTGACGGCTCCCGAGGGGACCCCCGAGCGCCTCGTCGCCGACGCCATGCGCGCGCACCCCTTCTTCGTGGGCGGCGACAACCACGCCAACAGCGACACCATGACGCGCGTGCCCGGCGTGCTCGCCAAGGGCGGCGCTGAGGGCGTCATCGGCATGGCTGCGGCCACGGGTCAGGCGGTGGCGATGAAGATCGTCGACGGCAACCCGCGCGCGACGACGCTGCTCGCGCTCGAGGTGTTGGGCGCGCTGGGTGTGGATGTCGCGGCCGCCGGTTCGCTCGTCGACCTGCCGGTTCTGGGCGGCGGCGTGCCCGTCGGCGAGATCGCGGCCGGTGCCGATGTGACCGCGTGGATCGCCGCGCGCGGTGACGTGCAGTGAGCGCATCGGATTCTGCGCAGACGAACCGCGTGCTCGTCGAGCTGTGCGTCGACGACCTCGACGGGGCTCTCGTCGCCGACCGTGAGGGCGCCGACCGCATCGAGCTGTGCGCCGACCTGCTCGAGGGCGGGACGACGCCGAGTATGGGCACGATCCTGGCGGTGCTCGACGCCGTCGAACGCGTCGGCGTGCAGATCATCGTGCGGCCGCGCGGGGGCGACTTCGTCTACAGCGGGGCCGAGGTCGACGTCATGTGCCGCGACCTGCGGGCCATCGCGGCAGCCGCGGCCGGTGCGCGCACTCCCGTCGGCGTCGTCGTCGGCGCGTTGACGGCCGGGGGTGAGGTGGATGCCGTCGCGCTCCGCCGCCTGATCGCCGCCGCGGCGCCGCTGCCCGTCACTTTTCACAAGGCTTTCGATGCGACATCCGATCTGCTGGCCGCCTATGACGTGTTGGCCGCGGCCGGTGTCGAGCGCGTGCTGACCTCGGGTGGGCCGCATCCCGCGCTGCAGGGTGTCGAGGTGTTGGCCGAACTCGTGCGCTGGTCGCGCGCGGAGCCCGCAGCGCCGACCGTGCTCGTCGGCGGATCGGTGCGCCCCGCGAATGTGCGAGAGATCCTCGAGGCGACGAGGGCGACCGAGGTGCACCTGCGCGCGCAGACCCCTTCGCCGCGCGGGGACGGAACGCTGCGGACCGACCCCGATGTCGTTCGCGAGTTGTTCGCGGCACTGGAGGACTTCTCGCTCGCGGCAACGTCGGGGACGCGCGTCTCGGACACGGACACGGACAGGGGCGGTGCCGACGGCGATGTCGAGACGGCTGCGGCTCAGACATCCGTTGCCCCTTCTGACGCTCTCTCCGACGCATCCGTCGTCATCGCCGTCGATATCGGCGGCACCAACCTCAAGGGCGCCATCGTGGATGCCTCGGGCCGCACGATCGCGTCGCGTTCCGTGGGCGTGGGCGCCACCGGCGACGAGTCGATCGCCCGCATCATCGAGCTGCTGCAGGGTCTGCGCGCGCACACCGAGCAGTCGGGGCATCACGTCGTCGGCATCGGCGTCGTCACGCCCGGCATGGTCGAGGCCGAGAACGGCATCGTGCGCTACGCCTCGACGCTCGACTGGACCGACGTTCCCCTCGGCCCCATCCTCTCGGCCGAACTGGGCGTGCCCGTCGAGATCGGCCACGACGTGCGGTCGAGCGGGCTCGCCGAGAGCCTCTTCGGCGCCTCGAAGGGTGTCGCGAACTCGGTGCTCGTGGCCATCGGCACGGGTGTCGCGGCCTCGATCCTGAGTGGCGGGCATCCGGTGGTCGGCGCGGTCACCACGGCCGGCGAACTCGGGCACATCCCCGCCATCCCCGACGGCGAACCGTGCACGTGCGGCCAACACGGATGTCTCGAGGTCTATCTCTCGGGCGCCGGAATCGCACGCCGCTACGCCGCCGCCGGGGGAGAACCGGGCCTCGACGCCGCCGCTATCTCGGTGCGCCTCGGGCATGACCCGGTTGCCGACCGCGTGTGGGCCGAGGGTGTGCACGCTCTCGCGCTGGGACTGAAATCGGTGACGCTGCTGATCGACCCGGCCGTGATCGTTCTGGCCGGCGGAGTGTCGCGCGCGGGCGGCCTGCTGCTCGACCCGTTGCGCGTCGAGCTCGCGCAGTCGCTCGTGTGGCGGGAAGCGCCCGAAATCCGCGTCTCCGAACTCGGCACGGCGGGCGGCCGCATCGGCGCCGCGGTCCTGGCGTTCCGCGCCAGCGGCCACGGCGAGGTCGTCGACCGCTGGACGACCGCCGACGTCTTGGCTGAAGAGCCGGCCGACATTCGCGCCGACGCACGCTCCGGCGCAGGCTCCGCCCTCGGGGCCGACGTGTCGCCCGCCGGGCCCCGCGCCTGAGCGGCGTGCACCCCACATCATCCCCGTATCGAAAGGCACGTGACATGGCCGAAGTCGTCATCCTCCCCACGAAAGAAGCCGCCGGCGACTTGGTGGCCGACGCCATCGTGCGTCTCATCACGAGCAGCCCGGATGCCGTGCTCGGCGTCGCCACGGGCTCAACCCCGTTGCCCGTCTACCGTTCCCTGGCGGCACGCTCGGCCGGCCTCGACCTCTCGCGCGTGCGCGCCTTCGCCCTCGACGAGTACGTGGGGCTGCCCGCCGAGCATCCCGAGTCGTATCGTTCGGTCATCACGCGCGAGGTCGTCGAACCGCTCGGCCTCGACCCGCAGCTCGTGCACACGCCCAACGGGGATGACGCAACAATCCAACACGCGGGCGCCGACTACGAGGCCGCCATCGAGGCTGCCGGCGGCGTCGACCTGCAGATCCTGGGCATCGGCACCGACGGCCACATCGGCTTCAACGAGCCGGGCTCATCCTTCGCATCGCTCACGCGCGTGAAGACGCTCACCGAGCAGACCCGCCGCGACAACGCGCGCTTCTTCGACAGCGTCGACGACGTGCCCCGCCACTGCATTACGCAGGGTCTCGGCACCATCCTGCGGGCGCGCCACCTCGTGCTGCTCGCGTTCGGCGAGGCCAAGGCCGAGGCGCTGGCGGCCGCGCTCGAAGGACCGCTCACGGCGTCGGTGCCGGGCTCGGCCGTGCAGCTGCACGGGCATGTGACGGTCGTGGTCGACGAAGCCGCCGCCTCGCGCTTGGCGCACGCCGACTACTACCGCTACACCTACGACAACAAGCCGGGCTGGCAGCTGCTGTAACCCAGCGAGAGGTCCGCAGCGAGATGGCCTCAGCGAGGGGGTCTCAGCGAACGGGGATGGCCGAGATCATGCCGAGGCCGACGCTGATGCGGTCGGCCACCTCGACGAGGTCCTCGGACAGGGCGTCGAGGTCGTGGTCGTTCATCACGGTGAGGCGGCCCGAGATGGAGATCGCCGCGACCACTGCGCCCGTGGCGTCGCGGATGGGCGCCGCGACGCACAGGCGGCCGAGCGCGAGCTCCTGGTCTTCGAGGGCCGTGCCGCGTTCGGCGATGCGTGCCAGGTCGGCGGTCAGCGCCTCGAATGTCGTCAGCGTGTTCTTCGTGTAGCGCGGGTAGGGCTCGTCGCCGAGCAGCTCGCGGCGCTCGTCGTCTCCGAGGCCCGAGAGCAGGCATTTGCCGAGCGCCGAGGCGTGCAACGGTTGATGCAACCCGACCATGGTGTGCGATTTGGGCGCGAGCGAGCCCTCGAAGTGGCAGAGGTAGACCGAGCTCGCCCCGTCGCGCACGGCGACGTTGACGCTGAGGCCCGTGCGGTGGGCCAGCTCTTGTGCGGCGCTGCGGGCCTCGCGGTGAACGGCGTTCTGGTTCAGCCCGGCGCTCGACAGGGCCAGAATGGCGGGGCCGATCGTGTAGGCCGGGCCGGCCGCGAGCTTGCTCACATAGCCGAGCTCTTCGAGCGTGCCGAGCAGCCGCGCGGTCGTCGAGGCGCCGAGCCCGGTCGCGCGGGCGATATCGGATGCCCGCAGCGGGCCGCTCGTCGACGCACCGAGAGCCTCGAGCACCGAGGCGGCGCGGCCGATGCCTTGCTGGATTTCGCCGGGCACGGTGACCTCTTTCGCTCGGGACGGACGGGACTCAGCTGTCAGCCTACCCAGGCATCTCCGGCCCGGCCGCTCGGTGCCGAGTACGCCTTCAGCGCGACGACAGTGACATACGGCGAACCGTTGGTGCCACGCACGACCAGCCGCAGACCGTCGGTCGTGACGGCATCGATGTCGTGCACGCGGTGGCGGTGGCGGTTGCCCGTGACGTCGGCCACCGGCATCCATTCGCCCGTTGCGGTGCGCGCCTCGACGGCGTAGTCGGAAACCAGTTCGGGGATGACCTCGAACTCCGTGCGGTGGTGGTGCAGGTTCACCAGATCCTCGTCGACGTCGTCGTTGAACACGATGCGCACCGAACGGATGGTCACCGGCTCGGACCACGCCGCCTCGACCGTTTCGGGGTGGGTGGCGAGGTCGCGGGCCGGGTCGAGCGGGGTCGACGACCAGAGGTGCGGTCCGCCGAAGGGGCGCTGGAGGCCGTCGGTCAGGTGGGCGGGGGTGTAGGCGGTGGTCGCCGGGGACACGGTGGCGACGAAGCTGCGGCGGCGCAGCATCCGGGCCGTCCAGTCGGTGACCGGCTGGTCGCCCTCCTCGGGGATGTGGTCGTCGAGCGACTCGTCGGAGGCGTGCTTGGCGGTGAGGGCGAGCACGCCATAGGGGCGCTCCTCGGCCAGGTGCAGCGCGATGTCGGGGTTGGCGCGCACGACGATGACGGCGTTCTGGGGGTCGTCGGGCGACCAGTCGAAACGAGCGGTGATCGGGATGCCGCGGTCCGCCGTCACGCCGACCGTGCGGGTGTCGAGCGGCACGATGGGGGCGTAGTTCTGCGGTTTGCCCGTGCCCCAGAGCTCGACCGTGACGGTGGTGTCGGCGCTCGCGTCGGCGCGGAAGGTGATGTCGTCGAGTCGGGGTTCGACCGGGATGACGAGCGCGACGTCGCGGTCGAGGGGGAACGTAGCGGCGGGTCGCGCCGTGGCCCCGCCGGTGTCCGAAGACCCCGCGTGCGGCACCGTCGACAGGTGGGTGAGCGTGTTCGACGCGCTCAGGGTGGCGGTCTGCATCAGGTCGTCGGCGTCATCCGCCCGCACGCCGATGACGGGCGCGTCCTCCCGCAGCAGCGTGCCCTGCAAGACGTCGAGGTGCCGCGAACCGAGCTCGCGCGGGGTCACGCCGAGGCGCGCGGCGAGGGCCGCGGCGGTTCCGACCGCCTGACCTTGCGTGCTGCACGTGGCCATGACGCGCGTCGACCCGAAGGCCACGTGCGAGGCCGAGATGTTGCGCCCGGCGAAGAGCAGATTCGAGACATCCCGCGAATAGAGGCTGCGGAACGGGATGTCGTAGGTGCCGTCGCTGAAACGCTGTTGGGCCCCCGGTTTGTCGGCATAGACGCCCTCGACGGGGTGCAGGTCGATCGACCAGCCGCCGAACGCGACGGCGTCGTCGAAGCGCACCTGGTCGAGGATGTCGTGCTGGGTGAGCGTGTGGTCGCCCACGAAGCGGCGGTATTCGCGTTTGCCCGGGATGGCGCCGACCCATTCGAGCGTGAGCGTGTCGGCGTCGAATTCGCCGGAGTTCTTGATGTGGTTCCAGATGCCGAAGACGACGCCCCACAGCTCGTCGCGGATGCGTTCGTTGTCGCCGACGGTGTCGAGTTCGCCACCCCATTCGATCCACCAGTAATTGCAGCCGTTGTCGCCCGTGCGGATGATGCGGTTGGCCAGGATGGGGGTCTGGGCGATGTCGATGGCAATGCTCGGCGGCACGAAACGCTCGGGGCGGCCCGCATCCTTCGTGTAGAAGAAGATGGAGCTGCCGAGCAGTTCGTCGTCGGCCTCGAGGGGGGCCCACGGCTCGTTGTATTCCGAGCGGGCCTCGCGGCCGATGCGGTAGGTGGCGCCGGCTTGGGCGCCGATCAGGCCGTCGCCCGTGCAGTCGATGAAGACCGGGGCCTCGAAGCGCGTCTCGATTTCGCTGCCCATGGTCCAGCCGACGACCGCCTCTATGACGGGGGCAGCATCGGCTGCGGCGTCGGGCGTGGCGTCGCGCATGACGGTGGTGCGGACATCCGTGTTGAGGTGCAGGCGGATGTTGGGCTCGGCGCGCACCAGGTCGAGCACTGTTTGATCCCAGTAGTAGGGGTTGCCCTCGGCGTTGCGGTATTGGTTCTCGAGGAAAAGCTCGCCCATGATGCCGGTTTCGCGCGCGAATCGCTGGTGGCCGTGCGCGGTGGCGCCGACCACCCACACGCGGATCTCGCTCGACGAGTTGCCGCCCAGCACGGGACGATTGGTGATGAGCGAGACGCGCGAACCGAGTCGTGCGGCGGCAACGGCGGCTGAGACGCCGGCGAGGCCTCCGCCGATGACGACGACATCGCTGGACTCTGTTCGACTCTGCATGGGGTTGGGCTCCTTTGACCGGGGGACGACGACCTCAAACTATCACTGAATGGGATTAACTTTCCGCTCAGTGGGATTAAACGATCGCTTGGTGGTATGTTGATCGTCGCCAGCTTCAACAATGACGTGAGGATTCCCGATGAGCGAGACAGTGAAACAGCCGCAGGCCGGCCTCGACGAGGCCGCCGCCCGCACGAGCCTGACCCCCCTAGACGACGCGGAACGCCGCCGGCGCATGCGCAAGGTCATCGGCGCCGCGGGCGCTGGGCACTTCGTCGAATGGTTCGACTTCGGCCTCTACGGCACTCTCGCCACCGTCATCAGCGTGCAGTTCTTCCAGCAGGGCAACACGCAGGCCGCCCTTCTCTCGGCCTTCGCCGTCTTCGGCGCCGGCTTCGTCATGCGCCCCCTCGGCGGCCTCTTCTGGGGCTCGATCGGCGACCGACTCGGCCGCAAGACCACGCTCGCCACCGTCATCCTCGTCACCTCGGGCGCCACGGTGGTGATGGGCCTGCTGCCCACCTTCGACATGGTGGGGTTGTGGGCGCCATTCTTGCTCGTGATCGTGCGGCTCGTGCAGGGCTTCGCGGCGGGCGGCGAAAGCTCGGGCGCGACGACGTTGCTCGCCGAATACGCGCCCTCCAACCGCCGTGGCTTCGTCACGAGCTTCATCGACGTCTTCGGCTTCGCGGCCTTCGTCGTGAGCGCCGGCCTGGT
>Ga0308164_10000352_pt1 | contig 88631 bp, 81 predicted proteins | sample PhyTR2_FD_201031 | JGI IMG/M metagenome (GOLD analysis project Ga0308164, IMG submission 201031) | Phyllosphere microbial communities from UC Gill Tract Community Farm, Albany, California, United States - DLSLT.R2 | ecosystem: Host-associated > Plants > Phyllosphere > Unclassified | place: USA... | reverse complement strand
TAAATTTTAACTAAAATCCCAATATAATGAGCAGCATACAGGATGAGTTTAAAGTCTTTAAAGACGAGTTGAAAAAGCTCAATATCGATGTACAGAAAGTAGTGAAAGTTGGAAACGGAAGTATGGACTTTCATGAGGTTTTTTACAAGTCACCAAGATATCAGGAAGTGAAAAGTATATATGTTCAGCGACATAACCTGGACAGCATGATTGAAAAATTCAAGCAGGCTTACCATTAAAATAAAATACGTGCGCTGCAGAATTTCTACAGCGCACGTATTTTATTTTTTAAAGAGTAAATTAATCCTTATCCAGCGTTGAAGTTTTTTTCGTGTCCTTCATTCCTGCATAAACAATCAGGGAAAACAAGATACAGCCTGTGATATACCAGTAAAAATACTCCTCTGAACCGGCTTGTTTAAACCAAAGAGCAATATATTCCGCGGTTCCTCCGAAAATAGCTACCGTAAGGGCATAGGGAAGACCTACTCCAAGAGCTCTGATCTCAGAAGGGAAAAGCTCTGCTTTTACAACGGCGTTGATGGAAGTGTAGCCACTGACAATAATCAGTGCTGCCATGATCAGTAAAAATGCGCCCCACATCGAGGTGGTGGTACTTAAAGCAGTAAGAAGGGGAACGGTACACAGGGTCCCCAGAATTCCAAAACCCAAAAGAAGCGGTCTTCTTCCGATCCTGTCTGACAATGCTCCGAATACCGGCTGCAGGCATGCAAATATAAATAACGAAATAAATGATATCAGGGTAGACTGTTCTTTGGTAAGGTGAACGGTATTCACAAGGAATTTCTGCATATAGGTCGTATAGGTATAGAATGCAAGAGTTCCGCCTAAAGTCAGACCTATTACGGTAAGTAATGCTTTAGGATGCTTAAGAAGTTCTTTCACGGTACCTTTTTTCTTTTCATTGACTTCTTTTTTATTTTCAAAAGCTTCTGTCTCGTGGAGGTTAGCTCTTAAATATAAAGCAATGACCGAAAGCAGGGCTCCGATAACGAAAGGAATTCTCCAGCCCCATTCTTCAAGCTGGGTTTCCGTTAAAAGTAATTTCTGCAGGATCAGCTGAATTCCCAATGCAATCAGCTGCCCGCCAATCAGGGTGACATATTGAAAGCTTGAATAAAAACCTCTGCGTTTTTCTGATGCCATTTCGCTGAGGTATGTCGCAGAAACTCCATATTCTCCTCCTACACTCAATCCCTGAAGAAGTCTGGCAAGAAGCAGGAGCATGGGTGCGAGAATTCCTATTGATTTATAGGTGGGGGTAAGGGCTATAAGCAGAGATCCGAAAGACATCAGCAGTACCGAAAGAGTCATGGCCTTTTTTCTGCCGACCTTATCAGCTATACTTCCGAATACCCAGCCTCCAATCGGACGCATCAGGAAACCTACAGCAAATATTCCTGCTGTATTCATCAGCTGGGCATTCTGGTCAGAATCCGGAAAGAATGAATGGGAAAAATAAATGGCAAAGGCAGCATAGGCATACCAGTCATACCATTCGACCAGATTTCCGATGGATCCGCCTACAATGGCTTTGATTCTTTGAGCAGTAGTTATGGATGATGAATTCATAGATTGGTTTAAATAACGAAGATTATGAAGAAACCAAGATACAAATTTTGTCAAAAAAATTAACCGCTCTTAAAAAGAACGGTTAGCCATATTTAAAATAGGTACTTTAGAATCTATATCCAATGGAGAGTCCGCTTCGGAAGCCCGCCCACGGTCCGTCCACTTTTACTTTTGCTCCATTGGTATTGGTTTCTACGGTGTAATCTACAAAAGGAATGTCCAGATTTTCAATTTCTTTTTTTAGCTGTGCCTGCATTTCCGGGGTCAGCGCATAATTGCTGGTCATAGTAAAGTCACCTTTTCCACTTCCGTAATGGGCACCTGCGATCCAGAAATCGAGGACAAGATTCTGGCTTCTGGTTAAGAAAAACTGTACGCCAACCATCAGTCCGCCACTGTTTCCGCTGGTGCTTCCCTGACCCTTGAGCGGGATCTGATATGTATTTCCATCTACTGCATGATAATCATAATAGAAATCAAAAGAATTGGATGAAACATCGGAATACCGATAGTAAGGGGCAAAATAAAATCCTTTTCCATAGCCTTTTCCAATATAAAACCTGGGTTCTATGGTAAAATTCGTAGCCTTTACTCTCAGGTTCTGAAATCTTTTTTCATCTTCGTCTTTCAAAAAAGCGTTAATGAAAGATACTTTCCCCTGGGTCATTGTTCCGAAACCTATATTCAGAGAAAACCATTGGGTAATGGCTCTTTCATAAGACAGGTTGATGTTTCTGAATGCATAAGCTGTAACGTTGGTCTTAATGATATTCATCTTATCTGCGGGAACAGCTTCAAGTTCCTGTGCGTCTACCTGTGAAAGGAGGAAACAGGATATTAGGATGAGAGACTTTTTCATGACCTTATATTTTGTGATGTTATAAAGTGTCAGCAAAAAACGGGCAAAAAATTAATAATATTTCATTATGATTTTATTTTTGTTTAAAAAAATAAGCATATGATTGTTGTTTTAGGGTTTTTGAATGCCTGCATTATGGTAGAATCGATTTATACTTAAGCATTTTATTCAGTTTTATTTGATTAGCAGATGTTTAAACAATAAGTCAGGTATTTGTGATTAAACTTTCGCAGATATGTAACAAATGTTGGCTATTGGCTGTCTTATTAGTGCAAGACAATTCTATTTTAAATATGAAAAAGACTATATATTCTGTGTTTTTTCTTTGTGGAATTTTTGTATTTTCTCAGGAGAATGTAAAAAAAGATACTGTTAGTCAGGTCAACGCAAAGGAAATTCAGGAAGTAATCATAAAAGCTCAACGCAAAAAACAGTTTGCAGACAAGGCTGTTTATACTTTTGATAAAGAAGCTCTGGAGAAAGCAAGGTATGCCAAAGACCTGCTCCAGACACTTCCGGAACTTCAGCTCGATCCTGTTTCCAATACCATCACCAGTACAAAAGGCGGAACTTCTCTGTTTCTTATTAACGGAATAGAAGCTACAGATCTGCAAATCCGCAGTGTGCCGCCAAGTGAAGTAGTAAAAGTAGAATATTACGATATCCCGCCAGCCAGATGGGCTTCCAGGGCAGAAACGGTGATCAATATTATTACAAGATCTACAGAAACCGGATATGTGTTTGGAGTAGATGCGCTTTCCGGATTGACTACAGGATTTGTGAATGCATCGGCCTACGCCAATTTTACCAAAGGGAAAAATAACTTCGGGTTGGAATATTCATTTAATCTGAGGGATTATGATGACCGGAAAGTGCAGAGTATCTATGATTATCAGCTAAACGGAGAACATTACCGTTCGGATGAGAAAAGGAAAGATCATTTCGGATATACTTCTCAGAATATTGCTTTGCGCTACACACGCATGGTTCCGGACAATTATGCTTTCCAGGCTAAATTGAATATGGATATTGTAAGCCGATTTTCAAAAGGAACCGGAGAAAGCGTTTTTACAAAAGACAATTTCAGTGAAAAGCACGAAATGTTTAAAAACAGCGGTTCGGATTATGTGATTCCCAAGTTAGATCTATATTATTCCAAAAAACTGGGATCTAAAGATGAACTGAGCTTAAATTTGGTAGGTTCTCATTATAAGACCAATACTACTGAATCTGCCAGAGAATGGATAATTCCTTCCGGAATTTCTGTGTATGATAATGATATGATCCTGAAAACAGAGCAGACTAATTTTGTTGGTGAACTTGCCCATACCCATGATTTTAAAGCTGGAAAGCTGTCCTCCGGCTACCGGGTTTCAAGTACTGAGATTTCTAATGATCTGAATAATCTTGCAGGATATTCTCAATACAGCGTTAATTATCTGGAACAGTATTTTTATAGCGAATTTTCAGGAAAAACGGATAAATTCAGCTACAGAATCGGAGCAGGGCTTACCAATATTCATAATAAAAGTGCGGCAAATACTTTTGATGAATGGTCATTTACACCTAAACTTATTTTAGGCTATCAGTTGAAAAGTAATCAAAGTCTGAGACTGACAAGTAGTTATAGCCCAACAAGCCCTTGGAGTAGTGCACTGAGCAGTAATGTAGTTCAGCTGGCTCCTAATATTGTGCAGCGAGGAAATCCTTTTCTTAAGTCGCAGCAGAATTTTTCGAATAATTTGATTTATTCTTTTAATAATAAAAAATTTGATTTTAATGCAGCGCTTTTCTACCGATATACGGACCGGGTTATCAATCAGTATTATATTTTGGATGATACTTTCGGAGGGTATGCCCTGACTTACGAAAACGGAAAAAATGCCCAACGCTATGGTATCCAATTGGTGGGCTCTTACAAGCCTTTTGGAAGCAGCCTGCTTGTATTGAAAGCTGTGTTGACTCCCACTTCAGAAACATTAAGAACCAGTAAAGGAGCACTAATTAAAAATGATTACCTCTCAAATAATTTTGTAGTATCCTCGGAATATAAATCTTTCAGTGTTCAGTATATGGTAAATATTCCGGTTTATACATTAAGCGGGGCTTTCCTTAATGTCAATGAAAACCAGAATCACTTCTTTGCCAGTTACAAACTTAAAAGCTGAAGCTTTACCGCAGGAATGTACTGGATTGGAATGCCTTCCGAGTACAAAACGAAAAGTCTGCCTGAAAGCTTAGTCGATTATAACGTTCATACAAAGATCATGAATAATAAATCGATGTTCGTTATGGGAGTAAGTTTTGATTTTTCGAAAGGGAAGAAAACAGAGCTGCAAAGAAAGCTGAATAATGAAACTGCACCCGCAGCTACCTTTTAAATTCTAAAAGAATGCCTAATAAAACCGCCGCCCGATGAAATCGGGCGGCGGTTCTGTGCGTTAAATATATTTTTAATTGCTCATTATTTTGCGGTAAGCATGAATATCTTCGATGGTTACCACGCTCATTCCTTTTTGAGATGCAAAGTCCACAATTTCAGGAAGTCTTGCCATAGAGCCGTCTTCATTCGTCAGTTCACAGAGGACGGCGTCGTCCCCGAGATTCGCCATTTTTACAAGATCTACACTGCCTTCTGTATGGCCGCGTCTTTCGAAAACACCACCTTGTTTGGCAATAAGTGGGAAAACGTGTCCCGGACTGGCAATGTGTTCAGCCTGCGCATTTTCTGCCACAGCTGTTCTGATCGTTGTGACACGGTCTTTTGCTGAAACCCCGGATTCTACGCCTTCCTTGGCTTCGATCGAAATGGTGAATGCAGTTTGATTTTTTGAATTATTGGTTTCCACCATTGGACGGAGGTTCAGGTGCCTGCTTTTTTCTTCTGAAATACACAGACAGACGATGCCACTACATTCTCGGATCAAAAGAGCCATATCTTTTTCTGTAATGGTGGATGCGGGAAAGATGATATCACCTTCGTTTTCACGGTTTTCATCATCTACTAAAAGAACTCCTTTTCCCTGTTGTAGTTTTAGAAGTGCATTTTCTACACGTTCTGTGGAGGTTGCTCCAAATTGTTTTAATAATTTTTCCATGTTATTTTACTTTTAAAAGTTAAAATAGTCTTCGGTACATGGAAATGAAATACGGCATAATAAGCCCGTAAGGAATCTTACTGACCGTTTCATTTTCTTCTCCCATCCAGACTTTAACTGTCGGTTCCGGAATTTCACCAGATCAGTCCTTTCAGAAGAAAGGAGTCGCGGACTGTAACCGCCGGTAGGGATTTTCACCCTGCCCCGAAGAAAACTTATACTAAGTTTTACTGTATGTTTTGATTTAAAATTTTATTTCATTGATTTATATTTAACGCACAGACTGCTAATTTCGGGAAATTTTTTGAATTGGAGAAGGGATCTTTGATCATTTTTTTTCTGATTGCCGTATAAATTCATAAAGAATAAACAATTCCAATTTGAAATGGCTTTACTTTTTTTGTGGAGCTATGATAAACTTCACTTTTAGAAACCTTCTAAGAATCAGATTTTAAATCTCATGATTCGTATTCCCTTAAATAAGTTACCATTTTTTTCTCCACAAAATCAGATAATGAATTCGCTATTTTTATTGTTTTTGGAGGGCTGTGCTCGTGAGCAAAAATATAAATGTTTTGATTCTCCAGGCTGTACAGCAACTGATCACCATCACCATACAACCAGAATTCTCCCATAATCAGGTATTGTTTTTTCTGAATGGTTCCCGTGCTTAATTCCTGAAAATCTATTTCTAAACCTTCCAGCTTTAAGTTGGAGATATTCCTATACCATATTATCAGATCTTCGGGCAATTGTATAGAAAGTTCTTTTTCTTTATTTAGAATAAATTCCTGCTGTAAACCCGCTTCGATGATGTCAGAGTGGCTGTATGATTTTGTCAATTGCCTGAAAAATTTAGGATAGATATCTTTTAAATAGCCGAATTTGTTTTCAACGTCTTGCTGAAGTTGCTTTTCTTTTTGCTTTTCGGCTTTGCAGAAATTGTCAAATTCTTTTCCCAGTCTTTTTTATAGAGTTCAGAAAAAGTCGTGTCGATCTTTACAGATTGTAGCCAGTCAAAAGCGCCAAGTTGCCCTATGTATACATTTCGGATCGCACTGAAACTTTCTTTGGGTTTTATTTTAAGAAAGGCAGTTCTTCCACATATTTTTTCTACAGTATCTTTATGATCCGTGAACCAATTCATCCATTCGTGTGTGGTGAGTTTTCCTTCTGAGAGGCTGATGAATTTTTCAATAAGTTCCTGTTGTGTCATCTGTCGGATAGATTACGTATCACATGAAACATCATCCCAATCCTGATCCATATAAGTGATCAGCCAGTTTAAAGCATAGTGTCTCTCATAGACGATACCGGGATCTACCGTGGTCATTTCAATATTGTTGATTCGGGCGTCAACACAGGCCCAGTCATAGCGGTAATATAAGTCTGCTGCATCAAGTATTTCGGATTTTGAACGGAGCTCATGAGGTGCATTAATGAAATCATTAGGATCAATGTCTCCGCCAACCGGATAATTTTCGGCCGGAATATCATTAAGGTCACACAATTCATCAGGAAAGGGTAGGGTGTCTACTTTTTTTAATGCCCACAATAAGACCCATATGCATTCACATTTCCAGCTTTCCTGCGCTTTTTTTTGTTCTGTAGGCTCAGTTAAAAAATCCTTTTCCGCCGGAGTGGTATGCTCCCAAAGATCGCAGTTTTTCAGATAATCGATTGCTTCTTCAGGATCAATAGCGTCAAAAGCTGTAAGGTTTGTCACAGCGAGAACGGTTAGTCTTCTGGCTATTTCTTCAGATGTTCTAAGGATTGTTTCTTCGTCTGTTTCTATGTGAGGAAGACTAAAATTAATTTTTACGCCTTCTTTTTTTAGAATTTCTTCGTTTTTTTCTTTTCTTGTCAACTCTTTTTCTTTTAAATTATTTTCTGGAATACCTCCCAAATTAAGGCTCTCTTAATATTTTCTCCATCTTCTTTCCCTTTGCCAGCTCATCAATAAGCTTATCCAGATAACGGATATTTCTCATCAGTTCATCTTCAATATCTTCTACACGGTATCCGCAAATAACTCCTTTGATCAATGAAACATTGAGATTGATCTGTGGAGCCTGTTCAAAAAAAGTTTTAAAATCAGTTCTGTTATCTAAAATTTCCTGCAGGCTTTTCTCATCATATCCTGTGAGCCAAAATATAATTTCATGAACCTCAGACTTTGTACGGCCTTTCTTTTCTGCTTTTTGAATATAGTGAGGATAAACACTTGCAAAAGCGGTGGTAAAAATTCTGGTATTCTGCATGATTTATTTTTAAGTCAATTCTTTAAGTACATCATCCAGAATTCTGTTAAATTCTGCCGGATTTTCGAGCATGGGGTAGTGACCTGTTCCTTCTATTTCGGTATAATTATAGTTTTTTAAATAGTCACGGTTGTTTTCAATATTAGTAGGAGAATTATCAGAATTGATGGCTCTTACCGGGATCTTAACCTGTGAGGCTGTATCCCTGAAATCTTTTTTGTACAAAGGCATAAGGAGATCAATGGCTTTTTCAGAAGTGTTTTTCAGGAACTCATTCTGTATTTTCTGTTTTACATCGGGCGGAGTTTTTTCTACAAAAAGATATTGGGGGAGAATATTTTCAACAGCATTTTTAAAATCATTACGATAATTCACAAATAAAAACTGCTCGGCCTGTTCTTCGGTAAACGTTTCGTTAAGGTCTTTTATCGTGTCTACCAGAATTAGAGCCTTTGCCTGAGGAACTTTTAAAGCTGCTTCAAGAACGTAGGCTCCCGACATAGAATGCCCGATAAGAATAACCTCCGGTGAATTGATCTGCTCAGCGACTGCTTTGATGTCATCTGCATATAATCCACTTGTCCATTCTTTTCTGGAGGAATCAGATTTTCCATGTCCGGCAAGATCCATCTGTACGATGCGGTATCTGTCCTTGAAATATTCCTGTTGGTTATTCCACCATTCGGCATTGCCAAGCCATCCGTGTACAAAAATAAGGGTAACGTTTCCCTGTCCGCTTTCTTTATAGTGAATTTTCAGTCCGTCTGATGATTGGGTGTATTTTTCCATAATAATATATTGGTTTGCTGTAAAAAGAAACTTGTGATTTTATTGCTAAATTTACAAAAAGAGACTCCGGTAGCTTTAAAGAAATTACCGCAATATCAGGGTTTTTGTATCAGGTTTAGCTGTTTTTCGGTTCATAAATAAGTTGTACTACACCTGATCTGAAGACATTGGTAGTGATCAGCTTTAATTCCAGCCTTTCTTTCAAATCTTCAAACAAAGGTTTCCCGCTTCCTAAAGCAGTGGGATGAACTGAAATTCTGTATACGTCGATAAGATTAAGCTCGATAAAAGTTTTGATAAGTCCTGCTCCGCCATAGAGCCAGATATCTTTTCCGCCCTGATTTTTGATCTCAGCTATTTTTTCTGCAATATCAGCACTGACAAAAACGGCTCCCGGATCTTCTCTTTCCTGTCCTGAAAATACATATTTGTTTTTTGAATGAATAGATTTCCAGAAGTCATTTTCTCCGGGATCTGCGTTGTTTTCCGGCTGGTAATTTCCCCAGGCATCATAGCTTACCCTTCCATAAAAGATGGTGTCGATATTGTCCAGAAAGCCTTCAAAATTCATATCATCATCCATAATGCACCAATCGGTTTCGCCATTGGGGCCTTCAATGAATCCGTCTAAAGTCACGGCCAGGTCAAGAATTACTTTTTTCATGTTGAATATTAGTGTAGGTTGAGTACCCGTAAAAATAAAGAAAAACGCTCTGAAGCAGAACGTTTTTACTGATAAAATTTGTATCTATTTTTACCATTTCCAGATCTGTGGCTCATTCTTCCAGATCAGCAGCCTGAATTCTTCATAATGATTTCCATTGCCGATCGTATGCGTATCCCTTCGGCCTTTGTCTAGTCTGAGTTTGTGTAAAATTCCAGAGTGGGCACCAATCCACAGGTTTTTTTCATCATCTGAAAGAGTGATACCTGAAATTGTAGATCCTAAAAAGTGTCTCCAAAGCAGGTTTCCGGCTTTATCAAAAGCCTTGATATATCCGTAAGCATCACCAAGAATGTAATAATCCCCGGTAGCTGTACCTGCATATACTCTCATTTCTTCATCAATAACCGTGTAGTCATCACTTTCAGTATAAGCTTCGATATCTGCACCTACATACTGATCAGAATTGATCCCGATTGTAATGCCGTTGTAAAAATGACAGGAATTGGTGATGAGCTGGCTGTCGTCTTTTGTAAACAGGCAGAAATGCGGATATGAAGACTGTGCGCCAATAGAACCCAATGTATTGCCTTCCGGATCTAAAATCCTGTGGTCATAGCTTTGATCACCAACCACGATGTAAGAATTGTCATTGGAAAGTGTAGCATTTTCCATATCGATATCCGGTGTCCAGTCCTCCTCGTTATCTTCATTGATGGGGTGGATGAGTTTTTCTTCTTTTCCGGAGATGAGATAGATTCCATAAGAAGTCACCAGCAGAACTTTACTCCCGTCATTGAAAGGGATGAGATCTGTAATGCCATAATCTGCAGTTGAGTTGAGTTTAAATTCATTGATAATGGTTCCGTCCCAGCCATCATGAAGCAGTATTTTGCCTGATTGTGCAATGGCGAAAATATTTCCCTGCTTTGATTTTCCTATAGCCTGAATATCTTCGTCGAGTGCTGTAATTTGGTCATGATCCAGCAGATAAGCCTGTCTTTTTTCATAGGAAGTTCCGGTAACAAAAACGATTTTTTCGCCGGAAATAAAATGAAGCTGTTCAATACTCTGCGATCTGTTTTCAAACAGAGGGATCATAGGTGTATGAGCTGGTGGAAAATTGGCCCTGAAGTTTTCCGTATTATTATTTTGGTTGGCTGTTTTAAGCAGTTTAAAAACTTCTTGAGCAAGATTTGATCTTGTATCTTCAGGTTCTTTGCCTTTCCAGTTTTCCCAGCCGTTTTTTTCACCGAAATCAACCATTTCATTAATTTCTGTTGCATATTGTTCTCCTTTTGAGAACCATTCTTTCTGGATTGTAGTGTTTTGCATAATTGATGTTTATGTAAAAATTTTTAATGTTTTTTGTACGTTTATCAATATTTAAATAATATTATTTGAAACTTACCCGTTCCTCATGATTACCCTTGATTTTGATGCTGCTCCCTTTTAAAAGCTGAGGATTAACCGTTCCTGTTTTCTCTGCTGTGAATTCAAAACTCATCATGGAAAGGAGCTCTCCCGGCTTAGAAAATTTTTCTTTTTTAAGGGTGTAATTTCCGGACGGGCCAATCTTCAGGGTGTCCTCAGCCTGTTCTATAAAAGTCTCTATGTTGCTTTCTTCTTTAGTCTTTACTTTAACACTTTTAGAAAAATACAGGACATTGACATCATGAAGATCAGACCATCGGATCGAATAATCCTGGTTTAGCGGTGCTTCTTTACTATAAATAATATTCGTTGAACTGCTTGTTTTCAGGGAAGGAATGCTGGCTAAAAAGAACTTTTTCCCATTGGACAGTTGAATGTGAAGTTTGTAGCTGTTATTTTGAGGCGGAATGTCCTCAGCCCGGTAATCGTAATTTTTGGAATAATACAGCTGCTGTATGATTTTGTATTCTGCTTTTTCTCCGTTGGCAGTTATTTTCACAGAATCGTTGCCAAATTCTTTTCCTTTTTTATCATACAAGATTACGGAAATGCTGTTGTCATTTTCATCCGTTAAACTCTGGTAGATTTCAATTTCAGCTTTTACATCTGAAATATCTGTAATTTTGGAAGCAGATATGGGTTTTGAGCAGGCGGTAAATAGAAAACAGCTGCAGAAAAACAGGATCAAGATTTTTATCATATTGCCCATTGCTTGTCTTTTTAGATCCCGGAAGATTTTCCGGTAGGTTAAATTACAAAATGTTTTTTAGCTCGTTGGAAAGTATCAATTTGCACTGTTACCTTATGGAATCGATAAGAGATTTAATGGATGACTTCTTTTGATTGATGATCATCAGCTGGCTTTTATCCTCCGGAAGGATTGATAATCTTTCTGATTTCAAGGGTTGAGTTTTTATGAAATCAATCTATTTACTGGATAAGTTCTTTCGAATAATTGTAAACAGATTTATTATACCTCGGTAAATGTGCGGAAAGTGATGCAAGCACCAATGATAATGCTTCCTTGTCTTTATTGATAGAAGAAAGTGAAAGTGCCAAAAAAGCATTTACCGCATCATTCAGCTCGTCGGAATAATTTTCTTTTTCATCTCTTAATATTTGTATGCTTTCTTCAAATTTTCCATTGTTTCGCAATGTGCTGGCCAACTGAATTCTGGCTCTTCTTCTCCGCAATCCGGTAAGACCCAATTGTAAGGCAGATCTGTAAAGCGGTTCTGCATTTCTTTCAAAACCTGTTGAATCATAGGCGCAGGCCCGTTCAAAATCTGCAATGGCATTGGGTGGGGTAGAGATCTGGTCGGTATGTATTTTTATTTTGTCAATAAAGTCATCATTCGGGATTTCTCCCAGCTGATCCCAGATCATTTTTAATTCTTTTTCCCAAAGTTCAAAATCCGTCATCTTATTAATTGGGGTTTTATTAGTCTTCAATGGCTTGAATACCTTGCTGCTTGAGCTTTTCAAGGTGATCTCTCATTGTTCTAAGCTGTTCCGGTGAATGTCCCTGCCATTCTTTAACTTCTCCTGTCACCTTGAAAGGGTGTTGGGAGCGATAAGATTTAGTGGGATTGCCGGGGAATTTCTTGTCTGTTAAATTGGGGTCGTCTTCAATAGGACCTGTCGGTTCCACAATATAAATTCGTTCTTTCCCATCTCCGAAAGCAAGCTCTGCACCCCATGTTGCTGCTTCCAAAGTGGCAGAAAGATAAATGTATTTTGCTTTTTTCTTGGTGCCGTAATTTGAGGTGAACCCAACTTCGATGAGGTCTCCGGGTTTAAGATTGGCTTTGGTGCCGTGATAGTAGATTATTTTTTTATCAGAAGTATTTGAATCCATTGTTCCGGTATTTATAATTTAACAATACAGATATTGGGCTGTTCGCTATGCTTCGGCTGTTGTCTCTGAATTTTTATAGACATTCCAGAAGTTATAATCTGTCATTGGAGCATCTGTTATTCCAACATTCCGCCCCATGGTTACGATCTGTCCTCTGTGGTATGTTCCATGGACGATCACATGCTGAATGTACTCGTATTTTGAAAAGTCACACTGGAACCATTGGGATTCAATTTTTACGTTTTTTGCCAGGTCTTCTTCCGATAAGATTTCCACGTACTCCATTAGTTTCTGAGAGTTGTTCTTTATACCGGAAAAAATCTCTTCTTTAGTCACTGCAGCAGAAATGGCAGCAAAATCGAAATCGTCATTTTCCGCAATATAAGCCCACCAGTACTGTTGGGTCTGCCAGATGTGATGCAAAGTTGATAAGATCGTCGGAAAGCTTGAAATAACTTCCTGATTAAGTTGTTCATCAGACTTTGTAGAGAGCCAGTCTATATATTTATTGACTACCCAATTGTTGTACTGAACACTGTGTGTGATTAATGTTTTTAAGCTCATGATGATTAATATTTTAATGATATTTGGAATATAAAAATAAGTAAAATATTAACTGGATTTTATAAAGACACAATATTGACACAAATAATTTAGCGGTAGTTTTTTACTTTTATGTTAATTAAATAAACATTTAGTATCCCAATGACCCACCATAAAGGAAACTTAAGAATCACATATAAAACATTAAATCCATCGACAACCTCAAATTTATTATAAACATTGTTTAATTCAATTTTGATTGAAATCATTGGAATAACAATGAAAAAAAATCCGATTATTATTTTTTTTATTGTATTCAATTTAAGCAGTTGCTTTTTGATCAAAACATACAAAATAAAATAAATAATAATTAAAATTAGAAAATCAGAATAGTTGAAAAATGTAAAAGGTTCTGCTGGTTCTCTAAAAATATTGTTCATGTTTCTGTGAGCGTAGATAAAGTATTTATTACTTAGTAAAATGATTTTAAACTAAAGGCTCTCCATTGAGATCCGTAGTCAGCACTTCACTCATGTAATCAAAGAAAGGACGCATGGCCAGTAAGGTTTGAAGAGCTTCTTTCTGAAAGCTGTCTGACAGAACTTCTTTATCTGTAAATTTTCGCATCACAACATATTGCTTTTTCCTGATCAGATCTATGGCAGGATGATTTTTATCAAAGCCTCTGGGAGCTGTTTTTACAGCATCTCCTTTGATTTCACCGAAATACTTCGTGAATGTCTCGTTAGACGTAATCTTTTCAATTTCTGTGGTATTGAGCTCGAATTCTTTACGGATACGGAGCAGGTCTTTTGCCTCAGGTCCCCAGAAACCACCACCTACAAAACTGTTACCAGGTTCCAGTTGAATATAATATCCTCCTCTCAGCATCGGCTTTGAACGGGAATATCCAGCCCCGAAATTAGTTTTGTATGGAGTGGGATCCTTGGAAAAGCGCACGTCTCTGTAAATCCTGAAAATATGGATTCCTTTTAAGTTGTCGTATTCCTGAAGTTGATTGTAAATTTGATTAAATAAGGTTTTGTTTTCCTTGATCACAATATCGTATTCCTGTTTATGCTGGGTAAACCATTCACGGGTATTATTTTCATTGAGTTGCTTAAGGAATTCAAAGGTTTTTTTCATCTGGATGGGTTGTATGTAATGCAATACTAAATTAGTTTATATTTTTGAAATGCTATTTATAATCATTTTTTAAGCTTCCTTTTCAATGATAAAACCATGAGACCGCAGATAGTCATCAAGCTCAACATCAAAAGGAATTACAAAATTATTATCCAGATCAAACATGCCACTTTCGCCGTCTGAAGATTCTAAAAATCCCAGCATCTTAGACTGGGTTTGTTCTTTGGCATTTCTCCAGCAGTTCATTAAAAAATCAGTTTCCAGACCGAACTGGTTTTCCCAGTAATGAGCATAATCCAGATGATTATTTTGATCAAGGTAAGCAGAATAATCAATATTATTTTCATTCAGCACCTTTTTGCATAATTCCTGAACATCAATAGGGGAGTAGTCTTTCAATGAATGCTCTTTCAAATGGAGCTCTGCGATCTGAACAGTTTTATCCGGAGAATAATATTCATAATTAGGCAACACAATTAAGAAACTTAAAGGACTTGAAGCATTATAATATAAGCTGATTACCTCAATTTTTTTATCATCTTCTCTGAATTTATATTTTGAGCTTAAAACATCAACAAGGAATTGGGTGATTATGGTTTCTCTGGGAAGCAGAAAAGTGTTTTTAAAGGCTTCATCTATTTTTTGCTCTATTTTCTTCATGGGCAATTTTTGTGATGTAAAAATAAAGAAACCGTTCTGTAAAATAGAACGATTTAATGTATTTTGAAAAGGATTTGATTTTTATTCAAAAAGGAGATAAATTGCGCAAAGTACAAGCTTTTTAATGATATCTTTTTATTTTTTGTAATATGATAGAATCGTTTTTATCTGTATTTTTTTCAATAAGAAGATTTAAAACTTCTGCATATAATGCTCTTTGTTTTTCATTTGGATCATTCAGAGGATTGATTTGAATTAGTTTTCCATCAGAATATAAAATGATAATATTTGTAGACATACCATCGAATCCAGGTTTTATATTTTTATCACTGAAATCCTCTGATTTGAACGTGTCTGAAACCTGCTGAATCCTTTGTATATCATTATCTGATAACTTAATTTTAAAAGGTTTTAGTTCTGGTCTTTCATTTACATATTCCTTATATTCATTTTCTTCTTCAGTACTTAATTTTCCTCTATTTTCTTTTGGTGGCGGTGGAGCAATATTGTAAGATGAGGGACTGTAAAAAATCAAATATTTTTCATTAAAATTTACTATGGTTTCAGCAGATCTATGAAAAGTTGGATAGTATCCGATTTTTATTAGAGCAGGTTTAGATTTTTCAGTTCTGTTTTCGTTATTTTCTTTACAAGAGGAAAGTATAATTAAAAGGTAAAGAAATATTTGTGTTATTGCTTTCATCAATATGTATCGCATTTTTATTTATATAATTCTCTTTCAATAAAATTATTACTCTTTTTTAAAGTTTCTTCTGCTATTTGTTCTTTCCGTTTAATTAAATCTTGCTTGGTTAGCGGGCTTCCATTGGTATCGGAAAATATGGTTTCTGATATTTCTGAAGAACTATGAATGATTTTTATATTCTTTGCAGGGTCTTTTTTATATTCGTTCCAGAGTTGATTAAATTTTTCATTGGTTAGAAAAATTTCTTTCATTTTCGAATCCATCAATAAAGGTTCATCATTGAGTTTTTTACTTCCAACCAGATTGAAAATATGATCTCCTTTTTCGTCTCCGATATTTAAAATTAAACCCGGAAGTCCACAAAATTTATAAGGCCCATCCTGTATTTGAATGTCATTGGTGAACCAGGCAATCCAGTTCCTTCCACCAAAACCGGTGGTGGCTTTTTGAACCTTAAAACCTTCAATAGTTTTTGTTTCTGGCAAAATAGTCCAGCTAAGTTTGTGCTGTTCTTTTAAAGCAACGTTGCTGGCATTGAGAGAAGTATGATAAACCGTTTCTAAATTAGGATAGACTTTGGAAACCCGAAAATTAACTTTTGCCTGTTTAATTTTTCTCATATCAATGACCATAGCTTGAGAAGTTTTTCCTTTTTCAAATTCTGCTTTAAATAAGGAATCTCGGGTGATCAGTAAAGCACTGTAGAAGTTGGAGCCTTCTTTTGTAATGTCAAGATTCATGATTTCTTTTTCAACATTTTCTTTGTGTAAAGAATCCATTTTAAAAGAATATTCATAGATAAATCTTTGATTTTGAGCAAACATTATAGAAGAGGCGAAAATGAAAATTAACAGGATACTAAGTGTTCTCATTGTTGGTTAATCGTTTTTTAAAAGTACTTTTTGTTGAAATTAGTGTTAACGCTTCGAAGACTTTGCGTTTACGTGGGAATCAAAATAAAAGCTGGTTTTATTACTGATGTTTAATAGAATTACTGTAGTTAAATTTTACAATTTTACCCCATTATTACAAAACCTTTGTTAGCAGCAGTCGTTTTAGCGTTCATTAATTATGTCAAATGGTGTTGTGAAAGAACCCATACTTTTCAAATATTTTTTGTCTTCTTCTGTTAATTCATTTGTTCCAAGTCCAATGTCTTCCCATATTTTTCCGTCTTGCCGTTTTAAGGCAAATTCAATTGCTTCAATTTTGGGTTTTTTGTTCAATCCTAACATGGTTAAGTCCATAAATTGTCCTTGCTTAATTTCTCCTTTTGTTATTTGCCCAAGTAGAAAAAAATATCTGCCTGTTATTTGAAAAGAGTTTTCAAGTTTAAACTGTGCAACAGTTAAGTTGTGCCAATTATTCCCACAATGCCTGCATTGTCTTGCGTATGGTGTTCTTGCTAGCTTGTTACATTTTGGACAATTGTTCAGAAAAACTTTCTCAGGTGTTTCTTGCATTATTCGCTGGGCAACATTTAATTCAAATTCTTCATATCCGTCTTTGAGATACTCTTTTATGTCAGGACGTTCACTAATCCAACCTCTGTCAACCATCATTTTTCTCATCTTTGGGTTGCCCTCAGTTTTATAAGTATACATATGATATTTCAATGCCAGCTTCTCATCGTCTGTCATTAAGTTGCTGAAATAACTTTTGATATAAGTCGCTGTTTCTTTATCCATGGTAGGTCTGTTTTGCGTTTGTTATTCTGGTATTATGGGTTCAGCATGATGATAATATTTCATATTTTCCCAATCAACATCAGGAAGATTCATAAATTCTTCAGCAGTAAAAGACTCTTTAAATTCATTGATATATTTAAAATGTTTTGGATTTAACGTATCTATACTGCTAACTTTACTTTTGCTGTAATACCAAAATGTATATAATTTTTTACCATTTTTATCATAAAAATATTTATTAGTTTCTTCTTCACCACCAACTATTGAGCTGACATAAATTTCTCGATTATTTTTGTCAATAACTGAAAAGCTATCATTTTCATCTTTAATTCCAGCATAGTAATCTGTATGCGTTCGTTTAAAATAGTCTCCAATTTTTTCTAACTCAATCATTTCAACGGAAGAAATTTCAAAGTTTTCTTTTAAAATATTCTCAGGATTTTCGGTTTCGTATAAATAATAAATCAGATGAGTTATTTTTTCATTTAAATACTCTTCTTTCTTTTTTATAAAGCCATTTTTATAATAAACTTTTACATATTTTTCAGTAAAATTGATGAAATTAAAATCTATTTCATTTTCAAAATAATCTTCATATTTAATTTCAAATTCCATGATGTTTATATTTGTAGCGGTTTTTTAATAATGACGTACAACACCCGAATTTACGCATTGCTCCCATATAAAATATATATAACTGCACTAATGTTGTTTTTATTTTTAGCGATCTGTTTGTCAATCATTAAATTAAAATATACTATTTGCTTATGGAGAACCATATTTTAAACAAAAAACCACCCTATAAAATAGAGCGGTTATATATTAAATTGCCTCGGTCACCGATCGTTGTATGATTCCCTGCATTCAGCCCGTCTAGCACAAAAACACTTGTTAGCGCCAGTTTTATTTCGTTTTTGGAGGGTATTCTATTCCAGCTTCTTTAATCAGGTCAAAACCATATTTCATAATTGTTTCAATGATAGGAATAGCTTTTTGTCCTTTTGGGGTCAAGCTGTATTCTACTTTTGGTGGAACAACAGGATAGACTACTCTTTTAACCAGTCCTTTACTTTCCAATTCACGCAATTGACTTGTAAGCATCTTATCTGTTATATGTGGTATATCTTTTTTCAGTTCAGTAAATCTTTGAACCCCTTCCTGAAGGCGCCAAAGAATAGGCATTTTCCAGGTGCCTCCAATGTGGCTTAATGCAAATTCTATTGGAGTATAATAAAGTCTTTTATCGTGAAAAAATTCAGGCATATCGTATTAATTAATTTAATGCTTTCCAAAATGATAGTATAGAACTTAAATGTAAGTATGGCCTGCAATGCAAGCGCATTTTGCAAATTTGCAAAAAATAAATTAAGTTTTTATGAAGTTTGATAAAACGCTTTTTGTGTTGGCATTGGGGGTATTCGGAATTACAACAACCGAATTTGGTGTAATAGGAATTTTGCCTGAACTGGCTTCGGTATTTAATGTAAGCATAGATAAAGCGGGTTGGCTGCTTAGTGCTTTTGCAATCATTGTGGCAGTTTTTGGTCCATTAATGGTTTGGTTATTATCGTCTTACGACAGGAAAAAATTATTGATACTTTCGTTGGTCATTTTTGCAGTAAGTAATGTTTTGTCTTCTTTGGCAACTAATTTTACTTTTCTTTTGATTGTACGAATGTTACCCGCCTTTTTTCATCCTGTTTATTGGTCAATAGCCTTAGCAGTGGCAGTTGAAAATACCGCACCAAATCAAACGTCAAAAGCTGTTAGTACTATATTTTCAGGCTTAACTATTGCTACTGTTTTAGGTGTTCCATTGGCAACTCTGCTGGTTGATGTATTGAATTGGCAATCCTCTTTTTTGCTGTCTGCACTTTTAAATATTGTTTCATTGATTGGGTTAATAGGGTTGCTGCCACCCATAAAAGCATCGAATAAGAAAGAAGAATACTCAAAAAAAACCATTTTGCGAAAACCGATTTTGTGGCTAAATATTTTGCTGGCTTTCTGCATCATTACAGCAATGTATTCTACGTATGGTTATATGGCTGATTCCCTGAAATCTGTTTCCAGAATGAACGGAAAGGAAGTGAGTATAATGCTTTTCTTTTTTGGAATTACGGGTATTACCGGCAATCGCATGGTGGGGAAATATATGAGCAGTAAACCATTTGAAACCACATTTATTTTTCTTGTTGCATTAATTGGGGCTCATTTTTTATTGCTTGTTTTTGGAAGTTATTTTGTGCCAATGATTGTGATTGTTGGGATATGGGGGTTGATACATACCGGAGGTTTTTTAATTAGTAATGTAAGTGTGGCTTCGTCTGTTCCCGAAGCTCAAGAGTTTGTCAATAGCATTTTTACCTCTTGTGGAAATCTTGCAGTAACAGCTGGTGCAACGATTGGAGGATTTTGGATTGTCCATTTTGGTATTCAACAAATAGTTTGGTCAAGTATTTTGCTTTTAGGTTTATCCCTGGTTATTCTTCTCGTCAAGAAAGTACTTAGGTGGAAGTAGAGTCTGTAAGATTCTTCAATCTTCAAAATTTTTGGAGTAGAGTTTTCTTCTCCGGGACGGGTTTTGTAATTCCATTCCTGGCCTACACGGTATTTATCAGTCTCCGAATTATCTTTGCAATGGCTTAGAAATAAAGTGGCAATTATTAAAATGAGAAAACGAGTCATAGAACTGATATTCATGTTTGAAATCTTATTATTATCTTATAATTCTAACCTGTTGTAAAATTCCTTTCTCATTTTTATAACTGAAAATATAAGTTCCGGTTCGTACTTTCGATAAATCTATATTTTTATTATAATAGGCAAAACCTTTGCTGATTGGTTTTCCATCCATTGAGAAAACGGTGTATTCAAATTGATTGCTGTTATTTTTATTGCTGATGACAAAACCGTCTCTGGCTGCGTTGGTATAGACCTTTGTTTTTAATACTTGATCTTCATTGGCTGTATTTGCAGAAAGTACAGTCTCGCTAATATCTGCCACTTGTATGCTTTTAATCGCTGAGCTGGTGAGAGACGTTGTACTTCCACCGATGATGTATAGTTTATTGTTGTATACTTCCGCTGCAGCGTGTCTTCTGGGAATCATATTGGATGATAACTGATGTAATTTGTTGGTGGTAGTATCAAAATAGGCCAGAAAAGTCTGATTATTAAAACCACCTACAATGAAAATCTTATTACCGGATACAGCCAATGCATGTCCGGATATACCGGCAGGCATCGTATACTGATCAATCCAAAGATTAGTTTTGAGATCATAAACATTGATCAGACGGGATGGGGTCCCGTTAAAACCACCAATAACATAAAGCTTATCATTAACAATTTTGCCTTTTGTTTCTCTGGCTGTGGGCATGTCCGGTAATGGATTCCAGGTATTTGAAGCAATATCATAATATTGGAATTTATTAGAAAATTTAGTGGTTGCCGCTCCATTGAGTCCGCTGCCACCAAACACATATATTTTGCCATTATAGATTGCAGAACCTGAATTTCCTGTATAGGAATGATTCACAGCCCCCTTCGTTACTGTATTGGTTTCAAGGTCGACAATTTCAAGATGGCTGTTTCCCCAACCGTTAAAAATGTAAATTTTATTATTGTAAGTTTCGGAATTAGCAAATCTTTTGGGAAGTAGAGTAGAATTGAGAACACTCCAGCTGTTATTGGTAATACTATATTTCTCAACATATTTTGCATCACTTGCTTTTTCCTGATACCCATTGCTCACATAGATATTATCATTCACGATTATACTGGCTGTGGCACCTCTGCCTGCAGACATATTGACGAGATTTTTAAATTGAAGGGTTTGTGCATGGGATAACCATGAGCTCAACAATGAAAGGAGTAGGGCATATAATTTCATAAATCAACTGGTTTTTGTTTTTTACAAAAGGTAGGAATAAGGTTTACCTAATTTCCTTTTTGTTCTTACAGAAATGCTTTACTTTGCGGTTTTCAGTTATTGTTTTTGTAGGAGCTTTTAAAAAAAATATCCGCCAACTAATTTTACGAATACCTCTCTGTTTCCGATTTTATAAATTGTTAAAATGCTTCCGTCCGGAAGATGCTTCATTTTTTGACTAAATTCAGCTCTTGGTCCTAAGGTTGCTAGTTTTCCAAGTTGTTGTAAAACTTCTCCAGGTGTTAAAACACAAATTGCTGTTTCTTCACTTTTACCATCTCCGCTTTTTTCTGTTGTTTGAATGATCAGATCCTTTTGTTGAAAACATAATTCTCTTTTTTGATGTTTATCAAGCGCACGATAAATATTCATCATATCATCCAATAAATTTTTATTCAGAGGATTAATTGAATATTTTGATTCTGCTTCAGAAACCATTTTTTCTGCTTTACTTTTTGACAACCTTTTTTGAGCAGGTTTCCAGAACGTGCCAGATTCACTATTATAATTTCCAATGGTATAATCAATTTTTACGAATTTACTTCCGTAATACAATTGGTTCAGTTGCTCCTGTGTCAATTCAGTCGGGTTTACTTTGAATATATCCAGAAGCTTATAAAAATTTTCCTGTGGATTTTCGGTGACATTCTTTTTAATCTGATCAGTATTTATTTGTGCATAGAATACCTGAAAAATTAAAACTAAGAGACCTGAAATAATATATTTTTTCATTGTTTTTTATAATTTGAATTGAACGATTGTTTGTTATGTCTGCTAAAGGAAACAGTATTGTTGAAGTGCAGATGATAAGGTAATCATTAAAGATTTATTTGCATTTTCAACCTGCGCTTAGCTATCCTATTTTCTTATTCCAAAATGAACTTGTATTGATTTTCTTTACATTATTATTTGAATAAAGCGAAAAAATATCTTTTGCTATTCCTCTGCATAAATTGTCAGCCCAATATATAATGTCATTGTCAAACATTGAAAGAACAACCTCTTCATTATCCAGTATTAAAAACCTATGTCCTAAATAGGGAACGATGTGAGGTACCTTTTGGTCCCGAATACTATCCTCGGTCACACGATTGGCTTCCATGATCCATTCAATTCTTGATTTTATTATTGGAATGTCATTTGGATAGGAATAAAATATATCGCCAAAATCAATTTCTCCTTCACCTCCATTATTATCTATTCCCGGTTTATCAAGTCCATTCATCGTTCTATAATAGTTTTTTAATGATTCCGGAAAAGTTATGTTCAATTGTCTCTGGAAATCTTCCAATTCAGGTTCTGATAATCCTTTTTTCCATTTACTTCCTTCCTGAATTTGAAATCCCCAGCAAACTTGCAGATCAACTTTCTTCCAATATTTCTCACTTTTTTTCTTTATAAAATGAAAGCTTGAAGTTGAATTGTCTAGTTTTTTAAATTGTCTTTTTGTCATAAGGTTTCCTCTGGTATTTATGCTAATGCTTTATGGCTTTGTATTCGGGTGGGAAATCAAAACGCAAAAGCAGGTATTATTACTAAAGCTTTGTAATTCCATAACTTAAATTATTCCTCTGTTCTCAGAAGTCTCCAGCTTTTGAAGCAAATTTTTAAAAATACTCTTTTTATTGTATTGTTCAAAATTGAGAACTGAGTTATCTTTTATTTTTCTCTCTCCTTTCAAGAATAAGGTGCGCTGCATCCAGCATTTTAGTAAGATGGATGTAAGGACTCACTATATTCCTTTCCGGCAGGTTGTTATGAACTCCGAGTGAGAAATAGACCATTCCGGACATAAAATAATCAAATTCCTTGATGCTGTATTCTCTGAATGCTTTTTTAAAGACCAACAGAGGGTTTTGGTATTCCTTCTCCGAAAGCAAGCCAATAACCAACGGAGAGACCTCTTCCAACTGGGTATTGACGGCCCATTTCTTTTCCTTCAGCGTGATGAGATAGCCTGCACGGACAAACGACTGCATCGACTGGCGAAAGTGAAAGATAACGGACGGATCTTCTTTGATCCGGCTATTCCTTTTTACCGCATAATTCATAATGCTGTTTAGTTTCTTTTTAGATGCAGCCAGGTCATTGAGCTGAAAAAAGGCCTCCATCATCTGTACAGCAGAGTATTTCTTACCAACTGCCGAAAATGGGCATTGGAGGTCTGTTCTGTTTTTTTTCATGTTTGCTGTTGTGTCATTTTTTACTGGCAGTAAAGGAGGAAGTCCGGGCAATGCCTGAACTTCCTGCCCATACCAACCAAGGGTAATAGGATAGAATTTGTATTTTCTGAAAGCCCGAAAGCCGCAATGGATTGTACACCCCATTGTAACATATCATGATACTTTATGTGGTGAAGCAGGCTTAGAAAAAGATGATTGTAGAAAAGCAGAACAGCATGAAATTAAAAACGGCATGGGACTCTACAATATCCGCTTTTGAGGTACTGGTATACCCTGCACACAGATAAGAGAGCCCACGCCTAGGTCGTGAGCTTCCTGCTTATCATCTTGCGTGCATAAAAATTACCAGTTTTCAAAAGCAAGGTTCTAAGCAATAGCTTCTATATTTCTTTGAAGTATCGCAAAGCTACATTTATTGTAGCTTATTGTACAAATATAATAATATTTCTAATATACAGGACTATAGTCCTTAGTTTTTTATTTTGTTTTTGGCTCACTTTGTCATTATGCATGATTCTTTAGACGAAATAGAACGATTTATAATTTCAAAAGTGAAAGAAATAAGAGAACAGCGAGGTATTAGCCAAACTTCCCTTTCTTTAGCTATTGGGAAGAGTACAAGTTATATTTCAGATATTGAAGCACATTCCAAAACAGCGAAATATAATATTAAAAGTTTAAACTTAATATCAAAAGCTCTGGGATGCTCTCCAAAAGACTTCTGGCCGGAACAGTCAATTTTGGAAGAAAAATATGAATTTGTAAAAGAAATAGAAATAAAGAAAAAATCTTAGCCTAACGTAGGATTCACCGATCTCCCAAGTCTCAAGATTTTTGGGCATGTTTTTAAAGGGATTGTTTTAATTTATTATAATGTATAAAAATCCTCCTGGTAGACAGAACGGTTGTATGTTTTTGAAAAAAAATCATTTGTCTTTTACTGAAAGTAATAAATTAGGGCAGTGTTTAGTTTCTTTAAACATTATTTAAGGAAATCTTTATTATTTACATAATCTTCAAAGACTTGAATTACATAGCTACAGTAGTTGCTCACTTCATTATATCTTGTAAACAGGTCTGAAATCGATACTCTGCTTCCTATTTCAGCTGGTGTATTATTTCCGTGGGCAATTGCATTTCGATTATCAACAATATCTTTTAAACGCCCTCCCATTGAAGGGATATTTAAAATTGGAGATGTTATACAGAAAGTTTTCCATATACTTTCTAATTGACTAAATCTAATATTTTTGCCATCTGTTGGAATTAAATCTGTTAATATTTGTGTCACTACATTATCTCTAATTTTTTCAAATAAACTCCATCTATAGTTCCAATTTCTACTTCGTGAACTTACAAGAGTGTCAAATTCAGGATTAAGAGCCATACTCAATATCAATGGCTGTATGTCATTTAAATTTGAATTTTCAGCATTGATCCCAGAGACAGCTTTTTTAACACATGAAGTTATTGTAAATTCAAAAACACCATATATATGTACATAAAATAGACCTTTAGCAGTTAAAACGCTGTTAGGAGTTGGAGTTGGGGGATGAGGAATTAAACTTGATGTTAAATCAAGAAATTCTCTAACCTCAACAAGTTTTGAAGCTGAATCTGCTTTTAAATCAGTAAACATTAGCTATATAGAGAATTTTTCTTTACAATATTCTATTCTTCCTTTAACTTTGGCTTTAGTATTTGTAGCTCCAGTCGTGAATTTTCTTAACTCATCTGATACCATCCATTGTGTAACATTATTTAAATTAATTGAGTTTTTTTCTTTATAAGCTAATGCAGCACCAACTGCTACTCCTTCAAATAAGTTGACAGGTGTTGTTTTTTGTTTTCGAGAAATACCATTCGAAATTTTAGATAATTCGTCAAAAGTTCTTTTGAACAAATTTTCACCATTTGAATAATCAAAATTTCCAGATTTACTTGCAAACATCATATAGTTATTTAAAAAATCAACTACACTATGATCAAAATTTTCATAATTATTTAAAAAAGCAAAAAATCTTAAAATAAATTCTTCACGAGTTCCATCCATTTCCATGGCTTTTGTTAAAATAACAGTCTTTTTAAAATTTTCATAATTGCTTAAAGTTTTTATAAAATCATTAAATTTCCCTCTATAGATACAACTTCTTATTTCTTGGTCTGATAAACTAACTCCACCTGTATTTAGTCTTTCAAATAAATCAAATCTAACATTTAAGTCACTTTTATCACTTAAAGTTATTACTTTTAGTGGTTTTAATAAGAAATCAAGCTGAATTGAGCGAGGTAGATCTGAAAATTTTTTATTATTAAATGTAGTCAACTTATTTAATTCAGATAATTTTAGATTTGTTACTCTTTCGACCTGTGTTTCTTGTAGTTTGTTTATTGCATTTTGGTCTCCACAAAATCGAATTATAGAACTCAACCTTTGTACACCATCAATTAATTCCCACGTATTATCTGGATTAGTAGCCATAAATAAACTTGGTATTGGTATACCTAAAAAAATTGATTCAATTAGATTTGATTGCCTATCGTCTTTCCATCTAAATTGGCGTTGATATTCTGGAGCAACATCAATGATTCCATCATTGAACATACTGACTAGTTCTTTAACAGAAAGATCATAAGTATTAAAGTCTACTTTTCTTTTTTGATCATTTAATTGAGCATCAATATTTATCATTTTTCAAATAGTTATTATTCAAATTTAGTTAAAATTATATATTAGTAAATTACCTTTTCCTAATAAAATAATTAATATTTAAATGTGAATTTATTTTTAAGTAGTTGCTTTAAATTTTCAATAAAAAACCGGCCTATAAAAATAGAGCGGTTAGTATATTAAATTGTCTTATTGATAGAAAAGCAGTAAGGAAAAAGTTTTTTGTTTTTAGAATTAAAACTTTTCATCAGCACCTTTTTTCGTTGAATTGTATTCAACTAATGTTTTAAATGCTTTTTCTAATCTTTCAACTAAAGCTTGGTCTGTACCAAAGTTAAAAGGTGATCTATACTTATTATAGTTAGGCCCACTTATAGAAATATAGTTGTAATAATTTCCTTCGCCTGCCCTGTCATAATCACAGTGAGCAAAAAGTTGATTATTTCCCGAAACAAAAAAATCAGAGTATTCATTCTTCATTCCAGTAACCTTATTCATGTCATAGCTATATTCACAAAATTTATTAATTCCATAGTTGCTTCTATAAACAAAAATCCCGTCTTTATAAGAAACAAAAGTTCGGTCATTATATGTGGCTAAATTTTCTTTCATTTTTCCTGCAATCCAATCCATGGTTTCTTGTTTGGTCGGTTTGGCAGTTTTGTTTTCAGTGGCTGGTTTTGTAGATTTTACAGTTTTTTTTTGAGCGTTCACATTCATACTTGCAACTGTTACTAATAATACAATTGCTAACTTTAATTGTCTGGTCATTGTTTTTTTATTTAAATTAATGGTTATTGCTGTTTTAAGGTGTCTATTCTGTTTATTTGGTTGTGTTGATTTTTAATTAAGTTAATATGGTAATTATTGTTCTTTCAAACCTTCTGTTGATTTAGCTTCTTTCACAAATGTTAAATGTATGAGTTGATGGAAGTGGAAATATTCTCTTATCGATAATTTGTATTTTTTTTGATCATTGTTACTCATCAAATATAATAAAAACCGCCCTATAAAAATAGAGCGATTAATATATTAAATGGTCTCAGCGATACGCTGTTACATTACTCCTGGTATTCTATCTCCCATTGGTATAGGCAATACCTTGCTGGTGGCCGTTTTTTATGCTTGATTTTCTATTTTTGCTACATAATGTCCACTGCAACTGTCAATAATATTTGGATTAGAGATAATTTGAATTCTATAAAAAAATCCGGATATTGTGTTGCCCGAACAAACTCCTGCTAATGTTTGCGACCATTTACCATAAAGTTTATCATCACTCCAATAGATATTGTCATAAAATGAATAATTTGTATAATTCATTCTTTCACCATTCATTTCTGTTGGGATATTTGGAATTTGCATAATTTCTTCAGTCATTTCTCTTGTAGGAATTTGAAGAGTTTCTATTAACTTTTCTGTCTTTTGAATGTCATTGCAAATGATTTCAAATTCTTGAATTGCAAGTATTTGCGCTTCGGTGTCATTTGTTGAAACTACTGTAAAGTTTCTTGAATTGTCATTAGAGAACTCACATAAATAGGTGTATCTGAATGTTTTATCTTCTTCTATTAGTTGTTTAGAAACTAATTTAACTTTATCAGATTTTTTCAATCGATGGAGTCTCCAAGATCCATCAAAGCATTGATAATAATGTCCGTCATCAAATTTAATAATAGACCCTTCGCTGTAATTTTCATTTTTGTAAGTACACATTTTTTATAATTTCTTTTCGCCTACTTTGTAATACGGTGTTCAGCTAGTCCGCTATTTTATGATATCAAAGATGTAAAATAAACCGTCGTCTATCAATTACCCTTTTGTGTAATTTTATGGGAATTCAAAAAACAAAAAAACCGCTCTATTTTTATAGAGCGGTTAGTATATTAAATTATCTCAGCAATATGCTATTACATCATTCCAGGCATTCTGCTCCCACTGGCATAGCAGGTTCAGCACTCTTAATTTCAGTGATTACACATTCAGTAGTAAGAAGCATTCCTTTTTCGTCTGGTAACTTTAGCGGTTTGGGGCATTTTATTTTAGTACGCTATTTAATTCAACGACCTCAAAGTCGTCATTATTTTGTAGCAGGTGTTTTAATACTGGAATATGCCCTTGTCCAAATATCAGGATAACGTATTTGTCATTGTCATTGATTTGAGTAATGATATTAGAGTAAATCGCTAAATTCCTCAAATACCAATCAGAAACTGATTCCGCACCAATATAATTCTCTCCAGCACCAATTTTTGCAATATATTTTAAGTACAATGATAAATTTTTCTGCAAAAGTTCTTTTGTGTTGATATATTTTAGGACTTCGGTTATTGAATTTCGTTTTACTACATTATCAAATTCAAGTTTTAAGTTGTTCGCAGTAGTCCCTAATTCCTTTAACAGATATAACTGATTTTTTTCTTTAGCAGTGACAGAAACCAAACTGTCATGCTTCATTCCATAAAAGATATCTACAGAATTGATATGTTTTAAATTTAATTTTTTAGCTAATCTAAAACCAATTTGCTCTCGTTCGGAAACGGTTAATGTATACTTGTTTTGAGAATAGGCATTATACAGACTATCAATTTGCTTTTGTTGATTGAATGGTTTTTCTATCATCACTTTATCAGCATTTGTTTGTTTTAAAATTTCGGTCAGTTCTTCCAGTTCCTTCTGTCTTTTCGGAGCTAAAAAATCGTCAGTCTTTAATTCAAACGTATCTAAATGAGGGGTTTCGAAGTGAATGGTACCGATTAATAAGATTTTGGTTTTATGTTTGGTTACTTGTCCAAAAGTTGTGGTTACAAATAAAAGCGTAATTAAAAATGTAAAATTTTTTTTAATGAAATTCATTCTTTTAGTTTATTAGTTTATTTTTTGTTAAAGATAAAGCTTCTAGTGAGACATAAAGATGAATTCGCCACAAAATTCACAATTGAACTAAATCTCTGGTAACCTTTCTTGATTTGCTGTTTTATTAACTTCTGTTTATGATTATTCTGAACAAAAAAACCGCCCTAAAAATAGAGCGGTTAGTATATTAATTTGCCTCGGTCACTGACCGTTACATCATTCCTGGCATTCCACCTCCCATTGGCATAGCAGGTTCAGCGCTCTTAATTTCAGTGATTACACATTCAGTAGTAAGAAGCATTCCAGAAACAGAAGCTGCATTTTCAAGGGCAACTCTTGTTACTTTCGTAGGGTCAATGATTCCTGCTTCAAGCATGTTTACATACTCGTCAGTTTTAGCATTGTATCCGAAATCTCCTGTACCTTCTGCTACTTTAGCAACGATTACAGAACCTTCACCACCTGCGTTAGCAACAATTTGTCTTAATGGCTCCTCGATCGCTCTTTTTACGATTCTGATACCAGTAGTTTCATCAGAATTGATTCCTGTAAGGTTTTCCAACGCTGAGATTGCTCTTACTAAAGCAACACCACCTCCGGCAACGATACCTTCTTCAACAGCTGCTCTTGTAGCGTGAAGGGCATCATCTACTCTGTCTTTTTTCTCCTTCATTTCAACTTCAGAAGCAGCACCTACGTAAAGTACGGCAACACCACCGGCTAATTTAGCCAATCTCTCCTGTAGTTTTTCTTTATCGTAATCAGAAGTAGATGTTTCCATCTGAGCTTTGATCTGAGCTACTCTTCCTTTGATTTTAGCTTCATCACCACCACCGTTTACGATCGTCGTGTTGTCTTTATCGATAGTTACTTTCTCAGCAGTTCCAAGCATATCCAGAGAGATATTTTCCATTGTGAAACCTTGCTCTTCAGAAATAACCTGTCCACCTGTTAAGATCGCGATATCTTCCAACATTGCTTTTCTTCTGTCTCCGAATCCCGGAGCTTTAACCGCAGCAATTTTAAGAGAACCTCTTAATTTGTTTACTACTAAAGTTGCTAAAGCTTCACCTTCCACTTCTTCAGAGATAATTAAAAGAGATTTTCCGCTTTGTGCGATAGGCTCAAGAACCGGAAGCAATTCTTTCATAGAAGAGATTTTCTTCTCTACTAAAAGGATGTAAGGGTTTTCTACTTCAGCTACCATTTTCTCAGGGTTAGTCACGAAGTAAGGAGACTGGTATCCTCTGTCGAACTGCATACCTTCTACAACGTCTACCGTTGTATCGATACCTTTAGCTTCTTCTACAGTGATTACCCCTTCTTTACCTACTTTTCCGAAAGCTTCAGCGATCAAAGATCCGATGGTTTCGTCGTTGTTAGCAGAAACGGAAGCTACCTGCTTCACCATTTCTTTAGAATCTCCAACTTCTTTAGACTGAGCTTTAAGGCTTGCAACAACAGCAGTTACTGCTTTGTCGATTCCTCTTTTTAAGTCCATTGGGTTAGCACCTGCAGCCACGTTCTTAAGACCTTCTCTTACGATAGCCTGTGCCAATACAGTAGCGGTAGTAGTACCGTCTCCTGCGATATCATTGGTTTTGGAAGCCACTTCTTTTACCATCTGCGCTCCCATATTTTCTACTCTGTCTTCAAGTTCGATTTCTTTTGCTACAGAAACACCGTCCTTTGTTACGTGAGGCGCACCGAAAGATTTCTCAATCACTACGTTTCTACCTTTTGGTCCTAACGTTACTTTTACTGCATTAGCTAATGCATCAACCCCTCTTTTTAAAGCGTCTCTAGATTCAATATCGAATTTTATTTCTTTTGCCATAATGTTTAAGCTTTAAGCTTCAGGCTGTAAGCAGTAAGCTTTTGCCTGTAAGCTGTTAATTATTATTTAATAATTTTTTTCTAAGTTGTATAAGTTTTTGTCGGATTAAATTCAGTTTTGGATTAAGGCTTGATAATTGGTCTTCGGAAGTGAACCCTAAATCGCAGGAAAGGAAAAGTAAATATTCGGTTTCATTGGTTGAACCAATACTTATTTCTAAAAATCTTGCAAATTCTTTGTCCGTTGATCTTCCGCAGCCTTCTGCAATATTGGTTGGGATAGAGACTGATGCTCTTCTTATTTGAGATGTTAAGCCAAAAAGTTCTGATTTTGGAAAGTGTTCGGAAATCATATAAATTTCTTTAACCAACTCGTGGGAGATTTTCCAAACATCATATCTTTTGTAGTCTCTCATTGCCTATTGCTTATCGCCTAATGCCTGCTGCTTTTTAACCAATAATTCCTAATAAATCAGCTTCTTTTACAATTAAGTAATCTTTCCCTTCCAATTTCAATTCAGAACCTGAATATTTCCCATAAAGAACTTTGTCACCTACCTGAACAGTTGTAGGCTCATCCTTTTTACCTGGACCTACTGCTACTACAGTACCTTCCTGCGGCTTTTCTTTCGCAGTGTCCGGAATAATAATACCTGAAGCTGTTTTAGTTTCGGCAGCGATGGGCTCAATAAGAACTCTGTCTGCTAATGGTTTAAAGTTTACTGACATAATATATTTTATTTTTTAATTAATTCTCCATTATAATTCTCCAAATGTATGCCATGAGATGGGGATGGTTGAAATGGCAGAATTTTGTTTTCGAGTGTGAAAATTTGGCAGAAAAATGTAAAAAAATAAAGCCGGAAACTTCCGGCTTTTGTATTTAACTCTAATAATTCTGTTGATTAAGGGCAGTGCTGTCCCGGCCCGATCCATAATGTACATTTTCCGTTATCGTCGCGTTCGCAACAAACAAGTCCGGCTGCACCTCCCATAATGGATTTTTGTGCATCTCTGTTTAATAATTTTGCATTTTTCATTAGTAATAATTTGTTTGGTTTGTCATTCAAAGATATAAAATTTTGAAATACATAATACACTGTATGTAGATTTATTATTACTGTTTGTATTTTGAAAACCAATGTCTTAGTTTAGTATTATATAAAAGCCTTTATTAATTAGATAAGTTATTTAAAAGAAAAAGTGTGCTGCAACAGTACTCTTTTTATCTCCATTATTGAATGGTTTCCATGGTCATTTTTCTACCGCCGAGATCTATTTCCTGTTTCAGGATCTTTCTGGTTTCGGTATCGATGTAATAAGTAACAACCGTTGTTTTATCTTTAATGTCATCAGTGGTTTTTACAACCCATACTTTTTTGCCAGTGTAATCTGATTTTTTTACGTCCAGTATATAGGCTTTGATAAGTCTTTTCTTAGCGTCAGGATTATAATCGAAAATAGAGAGATCAGCAGTGTAATTTTCTTTCAGGGGAGAAAACCTGATAAGCATAGGGTAGCTGCTGCTATCAAAATAATCTGCAGCTTCCATTTCGATATTGTCTTTTTTTTGTGATTTTTTATCCAGATAATACCCGGTTACTTTAGTTTTACCCGATTTTAGCACCATATCTCTTGTCATATTAAAAGATGAATGATAGACAGGCTGGAAATTAGCTGTTTTTACGATAGTGGAATCTGTCCACTTGGCATCAGGAGCCTGCTTCAGCTTTACGATGGTTTTGATGAGAAGATCTGTTTTGTTTAATTTTTTAAGTTCTGTAATAATGCTGCCTATCTCTATTTTTTTGCCTGCATTTTCAGCATACCAGACTGCTTCTGACGTTTCATCTTTTATCAGTTTAGAATCAATGCTGCTGTTGCCGGGATTGAGTAGTTTTTGTGAAAATAAATTAGCGCTGCTTATTAGTAAAAGAATAAGAAATGTTCTCATGATATTTTTACCAATAAGTATTTCTGATTTTCAAAAAGTTACAAAACCGATCGCAGCTTTTTATATCAGAAAGAATCAATTGATAAATTCTTTCACGATATTCACCGACTTACTAACTTCACTGTGAAATTTAATCTCTGTTCCGTCTGCAAATCATGCGGACGGAAGCTGTTTAAGTTAATACCTCCTTATTTTCACACTTGAAGCTCCCGGAATTTTAATCTTTTTACCCACTTTTTTCAATAAACCTGTTTCTAAGTTTCTTTTAAAAACAAAGACACTTCCGGTTGCTGCGTTGGTGACAATTAAAAATTTCCCGAATTCATCAATATCAAATACCCTTAGCTGCTTGCCGAATGTAGGCTGGTATCCGACATTTTTTAATGTTCCATCTTCCTGAATAGAAAAAATAGCGATATTATTTTCTTCACCGCGGTTGGAGGCATACAGAAAACGGCCATCCGGAGAAATATGAATATCAGAGCTTTCAAAATCTTCCTTGTATTCATCCGTATGGGTACTGACTCTCTGAATGCTTTCCAAAGTTGAGTGTTCATATCTGTAAGCATTAATGAATCCTCCCATTTCCTCGATAGAATAGGCGAATTTTCCATTCGGATGGAATGTGAAATGCCTTGGCCCGCTTCCTAAAGTAGTTTTTATATACGGCTGTTTTGCCGGCTGAAGAGGTTCATTTTTATCACTTTCAAATTGATAGGCTCTGATCTTATCCGCGCCTAAATCTGTAAAGAAGACCTGGTCATAATTGGGCGAAAATACCGAAGCATGAACATGTGAACGATCTTGCCTGTCTTTGTTGATGCTCCCTTCCGAAAATTGGAAATTTTGTACATATGGATGTATTGTTCCGTCTTCAGATAAGGGATATACAGAGAAACTGCCTTCCGTGTAATTGGCATTAACCAGCCATTTACCATTTTTATGCACTGTTACATATACCGGGTTTTCACCGCCACTTTTCTGGCTATTGATAAAAGTGAGTTTTCCATCTTTAGGATCGAATGCAAAGCTGCTGACACTTCCTGCATTTTTTGTTTTACTTTCGGTACAGACAAAAAGATTTCTTCCATTTGGGGATAAAGTCAGGAATGAAGGATTAAGGATTCCTTTTACAGAGGTAATTTTGGATAACTTTCCTTTGACTGTATCCAGCTTGTAGACATAAATTCCCTCGGTTGTTTTATCACGGTTAAAAGAACCAAAAAAAACAAAAGTGTTTTGCGAATATAAATTGATGCAGACAAAAATAGCAATGATGAGGAAGAGTTGATTTTTCAATTTTCTTTAAAGTTTTATTATACAAATAAATGGTTTGGAAGACTGTTTAATAATGTTAAGCTAAGTTCTTTCAGTATTGATTTTAAGTTTAATCTGCTCTACAGAAAAATCATAGTTCCCATTTAGTTTTTTGTTGATGCCTGTCATTTTTTCTTCAAGCTCAAGATAAAAACCAAGAGGCTGGCTTCCCTTTGGAATGGCGTTGACCAGATGTATATTTCCCAATAGATATTCTTGATTTGTGAAGTCGGTAGTTTCCAGAAAAATCTGACAATACAAAAAGTTTCCGTCTAATTCAGGATTTGATACAGCAAGAAACGGATCAGCCAGGTGGATCAGAATATTTTCTTTCCAGTTTCTTATTTCGGAAACCAGTTTTTTACAGTCTGTTGCAGAGAAATGATCAAGGTGAGAAATGATGATGGGATCATATCCGTGATACCAGGAATCGCTCTCAGTATCCGATACATTGTCTTCGATATATTGGTATAAAGCTTTAATTTTATCCTCTGTATCAGGTATTATGTACATGTTTTTTGGTATTTTACTGCTTTTTTATTGGATCAGTACGGAATACCAATTTACGTATTAAGTTGTAATGATAAAGGTTCGTATGCTAATATAATTTGAAATTTAATCAAATTGCTGTAAGTCAAAATATTACAATACAATAGGTGCGAAAATCACAGTTGTCAAAGAATATTGCAAAAATAATTAATGAAGTTCGTGATTTTTTGAAGATTGATTGATTTTTGAGATCACCGCTCCGGAAATGGCGATGCTGATAAAATTGGTGACAGATCTCGCCTCGTTCATAAAACGGTCTACACTGTAAAGCAGGGCAATATCCGTCAAAGGAATTTTCCCAAACCTGTTCAGTGTAAAAATGAGGGCAAGAAATCCTGACCCGGGAACTCCGGATGCCGTTTTTGAAGTTACGGAAATGATAAGAAAAAGCCACAGATAATCACTGACAGATAATGAAATATTGTAAAACTGAATGAGAAAACAGCAAGTAACGGAAATATAAATACAGGCTCCGGAAAGATTAAAATTATAGCCCAGAGGAATGACAAATCCTAAAATTTTCCTGCTGTAGCCCTCAGATTCCATCTTTTCAAAGATCAGCGGAAAGGCTGTTTTGGAAGATGAGGTGGTAATAACCAGAATAATTTCTTCCTTTAGATCAAGTAAAAATTTCCATAAACGGATTTTGAATATATAAGCAACAATTCCCAATACCCCGAAGATAAAAACAATGTCTGCCAGGTAAACTGTTGCTACCACTTTACTGAGCGGCAGAAGGGTATTGATTCCATAAACAGAAATTCCATAAGCGATATTACAGAAAATAATAATAGGAAGGATAAGGTATAGATATTTGATCACGGTATAAAAGATCTTCAGTCCCCGGTTTAAGATGTTCAGGAATTTTTCTCTTGCTCCTGAAAGATTCATGAAAATTCCGGCTACAATGGAAACAATAAGAAAGATCCCGTGTCTGTTCAGATAAAGAGAACCGGAAAGGCTTTCTTCATTGATCTCAAATGTTTTGGGCAGGGATCTGCTGATTCTGGACGCGTCAATTCCCGTATCAGCTCCAGGTTTTACGGCAAAACCGAAAATAAATCCCAGAATAATAGCCATAGAACTGATGATCAGAAAATACAGAATGGTTTTCCAAACAATGCTGCTTGCATTCCTGATTCCGGACAGCTGACAGATCCCATACATGATCGCCATAAATATAATGGGTAAGATGATCATTTCCAGGACCATAAAAAAATACCGGCTTACCATTCCCAGCTGAATACTTGCTTCAGGTGCATAATGCCCCGTAAGTACTCCACTGAGAATGGCAGCAAATACATATAAGGTGAGGTTTTTTAAATACCTGCCTGTGAATGTTTTCTTTGTTTCAAAAAGGTTCATCTGAAAAATATATGCTGTCCGTACAAATCATAACAGAATACGAATATGTATTTATACCCCGGAAATATAACAATAATTATCGAATACGGATTATATGACTCCAAGGATCAAAGCTGCGATAAGCATGACAATAGAAGATCCCAATGCCCACTTTAAAGTATATTTCAGGTGATCAGAAAATTCTACACCGGCCAGTGATACCAATAAATAAGTAGATGGAACCAGCGGACTCAGAAGATGTGATCCCTGCCCGATAAGGCTTGCCCTGCCCAATATTTCCGGTGAAATTCCAAGCTGATGCCCGGTAGCTACAATAATGGGCAATATTCCAAAATAATACGCATCATTGGAAAGGAAAAAAGTAAGTGGAATACTGAATGCTGCAGTTACAATATTCAGATAGCCACCCCAGCTTTTTGGAACAATGTCGATCATGCTGTTTCCCATTGCCTGCATAATACCTGAGCCATTCAGAATTCCTGTAAAAATTCCTGCTCCGAAGATCATCCCTGCAACAGATAGAGCATTTCCTGCGTGTTTGGAAATAATTTTCTGCTGGTCTTTTAATTTGGGGTAATTAATAATGGATGCGATGCAGAAAGCGATCATAAAGGCAATTCCTAAAGGAACAATATCCAGGATCATCACAACCAAAAGTGCAACGGTGAGAGCAAGATTAACCCATATAAGTTTGGGACGTCTGAGTGTAATGTCTACCTCACCTATAATATCATTGCTGTTATAATTGGTAAATTTTCCATGCTTGGCAATTCTTATTTTTTCTCTTCTTCCTAAAATATAGGCAACGAATATCACCCATACAATTCCAATAGCCATAATCGGGATCATAGGGACAAAAATTTCTGTATGCCCTAATTTCAGAGAACTCATTACCCTTGCCGTTGGCCCTCCCCAGGGAAGAATATTCATGATCTGCCCCGCCAGCATGATGATACAGGTAAGGATTAAAGGATTTATACCCTGTTTTTTGTAGAGAGGTAGCATGGCAGCCACTACGATTAAATAAGTAGACGACCCGTCGCCATCCAGTGAAACCAAAGTAGTAAGAATAGCTGTCCCTATCGTTGTTTTGATCGGGTTGTCCCCAACAGCTTTTAAAATTATATTCACTAAAGGCTCAAAAAGCCCCGTATCGATCATTAAACTGAAATAAAGGATGGCAAAGATCAGCATAACACCGGTCAGTGCTATTTCTTTGACTCCATTTTTCATCATGTCTCCCAGTTCAGGACCAAAGCCTGCAAAAAGGGCTACGGTTACAGGAACAACGACCAAAGCAGTAAGCGGAGTCATTTTTTTATTCATGATCAGTACCATGAAAATCAGGATCATGACGAATCCAAGGAATGTAAGCATAGATGATTATTTTATAGTTATTTATTTTTGTTTTTCTTTCTCCAGTCGAAGCTGTTTCTGTAGCCGATGTAGCCATAATTGCTTGTAGATCCTGTTTCCAGCTGGTTGATAAATGCTACTTCAATCGCAGAATTTTTCCCAACTTTAATCCCCAGGCCTGCCGTTAAACGGTTGCTGTCAAAAGGATCTTCCTTTACCACATTCATCCTTAATTCATTCTTCAGAATGCCGTATAATTTTTCTTTTTCTCCTGCTCTGTTAAAAGGAATTCTTAAAGAGATAAGATAACGGAGCCTCACGATAAAGTCGTTTGGATTACTGATGAACCGTTCTTCTACCCGAAAACGATGCGAAACGGACGTCCTACCAATATTACCTCCCAGAGTTACCTGCTGGAAAGGTCTTTTTTCATAGCGTTCTTTTTTTGAGTTGTCAGATTTATAAGAATCCAGAATCAGAAACATGAATCCGGCTGCAGGCTTTACTTCATTGGCTACTTCATAATCTATGTAGGCGGAAACCAGAAAAAGTCTCGTATCATAAGCCAGATCGAAAGAACGATACTGTGAAAGGGCGGTAAGGGTACTTTTGTCTGTCAGTTTTGCAGACATCAGATACTGAAACCACATATTATAGCTGTCACGGCTTTGTGCTTTTGCCTGACCGATGATTACCAGCAGTAAAATACTGATTAATTTGAATTTAATTTTCATGTAATATTGAGTTAATATCCTGATGTCTCAAATATATTTATAAGAACCAGCCGCAGATTTATTTTTCAATCAATGGCAGTTTTTATCAGTGAACTGCAGGATGGGCTGAAAAAGATGGTATATTTGGAAGATTGAAAATTGGACTTTTTAGATGTTTTTAATTGTAAATATTGTATTTATATTATTGGTTTTCAGGGTTTTGTTTAATGCGAAAGTTTTGAAAAAGCTGATGGAATATCATTGGGGATTTTTGTTGAGGTTTCAGCATATTTTTTTCCTTTTGGTCTTTATTCTGATTACTTTTTTTACTGAAAACTACTTTTTGGATGTTCCGGAGCTCATCTGGAGTGTTTTATCTGTCATTATTTTTAATGTCGGAATTTATAGTTTGGTCTATTTTTATCTTGTCCCCGAATTTTATCTTTCCAATAAATACCCGGAGTTCATTCTCTTTGCACTGATCACTTTTCTGGTCTCCAGTCTTTTCAGAATACTATTGGAACCTGCCGTTTTCAGTATGAATTTTAATGAGGATCTTTCCAATACCAAATTTCTGTACAATGTTTATACAGCCCAGGGAATCGTGATTCTCGTGGCTTCATTTCTCGGAATTACAAAGGATAAATTTCTGATCGAGCAGGATTTTAAAGATCTGGGGGAAGAAAAGGACCAGCTGTATCTGGATCTTTTGAAATCTAAAATGAATCCTCATTTTTTGCTGAATACCCTTAATAATATTTATTCCAAAAGCTTCCAGCCATCAGAAAATACTTCAGAATCCATATTACAGCTGAGTAAACTGCTTCAGTATGTGATCTATGATACCGGTAAGGAGAAGATCAGCATGGCCCAGGAATTTTCATCAATTAAATCTCTGGCAGGACTGTACCAGTTAAAATATAATAATGTACTGAATATCACTTTCGACATTCAGGATGAAGAAACTCTGGAGTTAATAGATATTCCGCCTTCTGTGCTTCTTACATTATTTGAAAACGCATTAAAACATTCTGCAGTAGGAATAGAGGCGGAAAGTTATATTCATATGAACTACAGAATAGAGAACCAGGAAGTTTTGTTTGAGATCCTAAATTCTGTCTCGAAGAAAAAAAATCTTCTAGGAAACAGGAATGACAGCGGTCTTGGAAATGAAGCAGTGATCAATATTCTAGAGAAAAACTATACGGGAAAATATACTTTTATATCTGAACCTGCAGACAACAAATATCTGACTATTTTAAAAATTAAATTGTAATGGCTAACCTGACAATCGTAAGTGTAGATGATGAATATCCGGCGCTCCAGCTTATCCAAAAATATTGCGGGCAAATGGAAGGTGTGGATCTGTTGAAGGTTTTTCAGGATCCGGAGGAAGCATTGGAATATCTTAAAGAGAATAGGGTAGATCTGGTGATTCTGGATATCAATATGCCTTACATCAACGGAATCGAGCTTTTGCATCAGCTTCCTTACAAACCGTTGTGCATCTTTCTTACGCTGGAAACCCAATATGCTGTCAAAGCTTTTGAACTGGATGTTGTTCATTACCTTGTAAAGCCTGTAGATTATGAGACTTTTAAAAAAGCAATCCATAAAGCAAAGGATTTTTTACAGTTTAAAAATTCCACAGAACTTCAGAAGAAAGAAGACTTTATCATGTTTAAATCCAATTATGTAATGCACAAGGTTCTTCTTGATGATGTTCAGTGGGTTCAGGGTTTTGGGGAATATATTATTTTGGTCACTCCTTTGAAAAAATACATGATCCTGGAGCGGATGTCCAACTTTGAAGAGAAATTTCAAAATCTTGGGTTTATCAGAATTCATAAATCATATATCGTTCTGTCTTCACACATCAGTTCATATGATACTGCTTATGTATATCTTAAAAATGGTGATAAACTTCCACTTGGAAGAACCTATAAAACTTTCGTAAAAGCATACATGAACCCATAAAAAAAACTGCCGGTAAGCAGTTTCCTATATTTAAAATTTCAATTCAAACTTATTGACATGATTGCTCATAATCATCCAACAGTTTTTTATACATTTTGGTGTATAATTCTGTCTTGAATTTCATATTGATTCTTGCTGCCTCGGCTCCTTTTTTTCCTTTTATTAAAGCTTTTCTTTCTGCATCTGATTCCTTCTTGTTTTCTTTAAAAGTTTTGTTGGAAAAATAATCATTTTGCCTGGCCTCATCTACTTTTTTCAGAAACTCAGGACAGTTGGCTCCTACAATTTCGTAAGCTTTGTAGAACTTTTTATACAATGCTTTCATATTGAATAATGCCAAAGGACTCAGTGAGCTGTAATCTACGGGAGCAACAGCAAAGGTTTCGTTGGGTTTACTCAAATAGATCATCACATATGTAAGCTGGCAGTTGTCTTCATTTCCATTAAATCCTGAAGAAAAGTTATTTCCAAAATTCGCTTTACACATCATACTTCTGTAGCCGTAAAGATTAATTGGTCCTTTCTCCATCAAGGGAAGCATCAGCACTTTTCCCTCTGATTCCATTTCCATGTCATTATTTATTTCCTTTACCATACGCTTATCCATCTGAAAGGTTTCCTGAGTATCTTCATTGGTATAAATAAGGCTTTTAACATCTGAAACGGGAATTAACTGTACTTCGGTATCGCTTTTTGACGATTTAAATTTCACTTCCTTTCTGTCTAAATTGGCATTCTTTTCCGAGCTTTTACCAAAGACCTGAAAAGTGGCCACATCCGGAAGCATAAAATCCTGGGCAAATCCTTTTTTTGTACTGCCATCTTCCATCAGGATCTCAATGGGTATAAAATCTCTTTTTCCTGTATAAAATTGTAAAGACTGGGCAAAGAAATGAGGGGCTGTTATTACAAACAGCATTAAAATGATTAGTTTTTTCATGGTTAGTTTATAGGGATATTTTAACTTTTCTTTCCGGCGGCCTGCATTGGATTTACCTTTCCGTTGGCTCCTCCTCTTACCGGACCGGCTCCCTGCTTCTGTTTAAACAGCTGGAACTTTGAAACCTGAGAATCAGTACCGTTACTGTTCCATAAATTATTGGAAGTATCAATGTCAGCCGTTTCTCTCATTGGATCAAGCTGAATAGATTTAATTTTTTTGTCAAAATAATAAGTCTTTGAAACCTTCTGCTCATTCTGTCTCCAGATCTGGGCAGATGATTTGTCATACAGTTTGGATCCGTCTTCAAATGTGAATTCAAGAATGATCGGCATCACCAATCCGCCCTTGTTTACAAAATCGATCTGGTAGCCTGTAAGATTTTTGAATTTTTCTTTATCCTTGGCATCAAGCGGGAGGCCAGCCTCTGATTTTGAAGTATATTCTTTGTCAGCATCTACTTTCTCCTGACCTCTGTCATACCGGTAATAGAAATCCTGAAGTTCTTTATCCTTATCTACATAGAACGTGATATTCTTGTCCTCTTTATTTCTGATCTTAGAAATATCTTCAAATGAATTCTGAAGCGCTTTTTCTACTTTATATTTAGTTTCAGTTGCCTCCTTCGGAGCTGTATTAAGGTCTGGAGCCGCAACAGTTACTTTGTCTATTGCAATATCCACGGGATCTGTTCCGTAGAACCATCCTCTCCAGAACCAGTCAAGATCTTCGCCGCTGGCATCTTCCATGGTACGGAAGAAATCTGCAGGTTCAGGATGCTTGAATGCCCATCTTTTCGCATAGGTTTTATAAGCTTTGTCAAACAACTCTCTTCCCATAATGGTTTCGCGAAGAATATTCAATCCTGTAGCGGGTTTTGAGTAAGCATTCGGGCCAAACTGGATAATATTTTCAGAATTACTCATGATGGGCTCCAGCTGGTCTTTTGGCAGCTTCATATAATCAGTAATCGTCCATGCCGGACCTCTTTTTGAAGGGAATTTATTATCCCATTTCTCTTCCGTAAGATATTCAGTGAACGTATTTAATCCTTCGTCCATCCAGCTCCATTGTCTTTCGTCAGAATTGATGATCATCGGGAAAAAATTATGTCCAACCTCGTGGATCACAACGCCGATCATTCCGTTTTTAGTACCTTCAGAATAGGTTCCGTCCTTTTCTGTTCTTCCGTAATTGAAACAGATCATTGGATATTCCATTCCATTGGCAGCTTCTACAGATTGTGCTACAGGATACGGATAGGGAATTGTAAATTCAGAATAGGTTTTGATGGTATGGGCAACTGCTTTTGTAGAGAATTTTCTATATAGAGCGTAAGCTTCTTTTGGATAGAAGCTCATGGCCATTACTTTATTATTGTTTTCAGGAATGGTGACACGCATACCATCCCAGACAAATTTTCTGGATGAGGTCCATGCGAAATCTCTTACATCATTTGCTTCAAAATTCCACGTTTTTCTCTGCTTTGAATGATTTTTCTCCGCTTTTTTCGCTTCGTCCAATGTTACGATCTCAATAGGTTCAGCAGCACTTTCGGCCTTTCTGTATCTGGCTAATTGGTCAGACGTTAAAACCTGTTCATAATTTTTACATTCACCCGTTCCGCTAATAATATGATCCGCCGGTACATTCATAGAAACTTTAAAATTACCGAATACCAGTGCAAACTCGCCACGTCCTGTGAACTGGTGGTTCTGCCATCCGTGGAAATCACTGTAAACACACATTCTAGGATACCATTGGGTCATGGTATAAAGGTCATTGCCATCTTCAGCGAAATTTTCATAACCGCCACGGCCGCCCATTTTTATTCTGTTCGGGATGTTATAGTTCCAGTCTACTTTGAAGACCAGTTTTTCACCTTTCTTTAAAACCTTCGGCAGATCAATACGCATCATGGTCTTGTTCACCGTATATTTCAGAGGGTTTCCGGAAGCATCGGTTACTTTTTCAAGATTAACGCCATAGCCGTTGTCTTTTTCAGGAAGAACAGTCACTTTCAGCTGTTGATCATTAATAGATGCCGGAAGGGTAGAGGAGAAATCAAACCCTGCGTTTTTTACAGAAGACTGTTCATTTTCATCCAATTGAAGCCAGATATAATCCAGATCATCCGGAGAATTATTATAATAGGTAATGGTTTCAGAACCTTTCAGATTTCTTTTATCTTCGTCCAGATATGCTGTAATATCATAATCAGCTCTGTTTTGCCAATATCCCTGGCCCGGAGCTCCGGAAGCCGTTCTGTAAATATTGGGAGTCGGGAGAATAGTTCCCAGCTGCTCGAATCTGTTACCGTGGTTGCTTCCCGGATTATTCTGGATATTCTGTGCAGTAAAGCCTGTATAGGCAAATACAGAAAATGAAAATAGGACTGCTTTTAATTTCATTACCGAATTGATTTAATAGTTATCAAAGATAATAATAAGTAGCTGAAAAATTAAAAATGTTTCAACGTTAAAACGGAATTCTTTCCAAAGCCATTTTTAAGGATAAAGCAAATACTCCGGAAGAAACAAACAGGACCCAGTCTTTTTTATTCACTTTAAAAATCTTGAGCAGAACAAATAAGAGCATAAGAATAGCCAGAACAATGATGATCTGTCCTAATTCCAGTCCTATATTAAATCCGATCAAAGGAATAGCAATGCTCTGGCTTTTGGCAATCATAACCCTTGCTGTATTCGCAAAGCCCATCCCGTGAATAAGTCCAAAGATCAGAGCAAGATAATAATTAGCCCGCATCAGAGTCTGTTTTTTATTTTTCATTAAAATATTATCCAGCGAGGTCAGAACAATCGTTATTGGGATTAAAAATTCTACCCATGCGGAAGGAACCCTGAAAACATCAAGGATGCTCAGCGCCAAAGTAATGGAATGCCCGATGGTGAAAGCAGTCACAAGGATCAGGATCTTTTTCCAGTCGCTATAAGAATATACTGCGATCAGAGCCAGAACGAACAGCTGATGATCTAATGCATCCAGAGAAATAATATGTTCCCAGCCAAGGTTTAAATAGAATAGAAAATCCTGCATCATAACGTAAAAATATAATGCGTACGAAAATAATGATTAATTTCGAACAAATTTTAAATGACAGTACTTATGAAGAATTTATGGCTGTTTTTACTTCCGGTATTTTTTTTATTCTCTTTCACAAAAGCGAAACACCCTTATCATGTGGGTTCTGTAGAAATTAATTATAATGCTAAGTCCAGATCTTTTGAGGTCACTGGAAGATTTTTTCTGGATGATCTGGAAAATGGGCTGGGCAAAAAATACGGTGGCTCTTTTCATTTTAATGAGGAAAAATATAAGGCTAAACTTAATGAAGTTTTGGAAAAGTACTGCTCAGAATATTTTAAATTAAAGGCTGACGGAAAATTTTTAAAGGTAAATTATGTTGGATATGAAGAAGACAATGAATCCGTGAATATATTTCTAGAATCTGAAACGGTGACATCTCCAAAAAAAATAGAAGCTGCCGTAAGCTTTCTCTATAATTTATTTGATGATCAGATCAATATTGTTCATTTGATTAAAAATGGACAGAGAAAAAGTGAAAAGCTTATTTATCCCAACCGTTACCTCTATCACCAATTTTAACTTCTTCCTCCTTGTTTTCCTCAGATTTTCATTGTATTTTTTAATGAAATATTAAATCACTAAATAATGATTAATATTTTAGTATTGTTTATGTTTTATTTTTATTTTCGGTGATAACTCGTCAGAAGATATATGATTTTATTATTAATTTTTTATAAATAAATATTAATTTGTTAATTAACGTATATAATATTTGTTTTTTATTTAAAAATAATTACATTTGTGTATAATCATTGAGGGCTTTAGCTTTTCATTGCTGATGGAAAATTTTCATAAAAATGAACTAAATTTTAAAAATATTTAAGCTGAATGGCTATTATAAGTTTAAAATTGAATTTATCTCCTTGTTGAACTTGTGACATGTATAAAAACTTATGCTGTTTGAGTAGGGATTAGTATAAATCGGTTTACAAAAATTAAGGTTAGGCAAAAATAGTTTAATATAAATATCCTTAGTACAGATAGAAATTCCCATCTATTCTCATTAAGGTAGCTGATTCTAATAACACAAATACGTAAAACACTTACAGAGGTAGGTGTTTTTATTCATTATCTATTTGCAGCAGTGCATTGATTCCCTGTACATGGGCAAGCATATCAGGAAAAAAATTGTTGTAACATTCCTGTAGGATAGTTTTGTTTGCCAGGAATGCTTCAAAGACAGGGATGTCAGGAGTCAGATATTTGGCTTTATTCAGAACATTCCGGATACTGAATTTAATCCCCCAATCTTCACGGTAATTATAAAGCCAGTCATCTTCCTCCATTTTGACCAGCATTTTTTTGAAATTCTCAGGGAGCCATTCTTCATGTTCGTTCAAAACCCTGTACACCCGGAGAGAATGCTCTTTCCAGCCAGCCAGGGAATGAAGGCTAAGATCATTTGCCACGAAATAATCCATAGAAACATCTACAAAAGCTCCTGCATACAGTCTTACCAAAGGAGCAAACACTTTTTTTGCTTCATGAATAGCGGGATGGGAATCTGTAAATGTATCCACTGCCCTGTGCATTGTAATTCCATCCTGAATATCCTTCGGAAAAGAATAACGGTCTCTGTTTGGAATAAAATCTTCAAGGAACTGTCCTACGATCTGTCCATCCGAAAAACTGAGGTAGGAATGGGCTAAATAATTCATAAACGAATATAGAAATTTTTACACAAAAAAGGAAGCCGTAAAGTTATCCACCCGGATATTATGATTTGCTTCTGATTTAGAAAGAGATACTTTATATACCAGACTGCTTTCTTCTGAATTCGGAAGGAGTTTCGTTGATCATCTTTTTGAATATGGTATTGAATGCTGTTTTAGAATTGAAACCTGATTCAAAAGCAATACCCAGAATAGAGAATTTTTTATAAGAATCGCTGGTCAGCAGTTCTTTGGCATGCTGTACCCGGTATTTATTAACAAAATGGAAGAAGTTTTCATTGAATCCATTGTTTAGTAAATAAGAAAGCTGATGAGGATTGATATTGATGAGATCTGAAAGCTTGAGTAAGTTCAGTTCACCGTCCAGATAAGGTTTTTCCGTAAGCATAACTGTCAGCAGCTTCGACTTTAAAGCTTCAAATTCCTGGTCGGGAATTAATTTTTTCTTTTCAGTTTTTTCTTCATCTTCAAGCTCAACGGCCAGTAACTGTTCCCTTTCTTTTTCATTGACGGGATAAATTTCTTTCTGTCTCAACACCTGAAACGAAGTGCTGTAAATAATAAATAAAAACAGTACAACCATCACCAGATTCTGATTAAACCTATGAACAAGCATATTGAAGAGGTCATAGCAAACGGTGATCACAATAATCCCGAACAGCATTGAACTTAGCGTTACCAGCCATTGAAGGTTGATTGTTTCTGTGTACGAAGAAATATTTTCAATCCTTTTCTGGTATTTTTTTATTCTGAAATAAATAATGGCAATGTAGGGAAGATTGTGTGAAACGGCTAGGAAATCAGCAATTCCAAGCTCAGAATTTAGTATTAAAATTAGATGAATCAACGGAACGATAAGACAAACCAGATCTTTCTTCTTAAACTGATAATTGGGATTAATGAAGAAAACAGTGCTGAAAAACAGAAATATCGGCGTGAAAATCTGAATAAAAAAAATAAAGGAAACTAAAACAGGACTTGGAGAAAAGCTACAGAGTCTGAGAATATCCAATGCCCAGTAGCTGGACCACAAAAAAAGGAACAGGCTGAAAAAAAAGTTCGCTTTTTTGTTAACTTTCATAGGATTAAGCAATATCGTAAAAGATATGATCAGCAATCCGCCGTAAAGCAATACAAGCACAAAATTTTCAAAATTTTTAATCAGCATTTCTTTGTTTTTTATGGAAAGATCCTTTCGTGGAAATCCTCAATTTTACTTACTTCCTCGATTTTGATTCCAAATTTTCTTTTCGGAATTTTATTGAGGTTTGAAACAAATATTTTTTCATAACCTAATTTCTCGGCTTCCGTGATTCTCTGCTCCACCTGGGCAATAGGCCGGATCTCTCCGCTTAAACCTATCTCTCCGGCAAAACAAAAATGTTCGGAAATAGCAATGTCTTCATTGGAAGACAGAATAGAAGCTACCACGGCAAGATCCAATGCAGGATCATCCGTTTTAATGCCACCTGTAATATTTAAAAAAACGTCTTTTGCTCCAAGCTGGAAGCCTGCACGCTTTTCCAGAACAGCCAGAAGCATATTGAGTCTTTTCGCATCAAAACCAGTGGAACTTCTTTGCGGAGTACCATAAACAGCGGTACTCACCAAAGCCTGTATCTCCAGTAGCATCGGACGGTTTCCTTCCAGGGTTACTGCCACAGAATTTCCGGATAGTTCTTCAAATTTTTTAGTAATAAGAATTTCAGAAGGATTTCTGATCTCTTTCAGACCCTGGGAAACCATTTCATAAATTCCGATCTCTGAAGTAGATCCGAAACGGTTTTTATTGGCTCTGAGCAGCCTGAAAAGGTGATTTCTGTCTCCGTCAAAATTTAAAACTACATCTACCATATGCTCCAAAACCTTTGGTCCGGCGATTTGACCATCCTTCGTAATATGACCCACTAAGAAAACGGGAGTATTATTCTCTTTCGCATATTTAATGATCTCGTTGGAGCATTCTCTGATCTGGGAAACCGTTCCCGGTGAACTTTCAATAAGTTGCGACTGAAGAGTCTGGATAGAATCAATGATCATGAAATCAGGCTCCAGCTTTTTAGCTTCATGGAGAATTTTTTCCAGTGAAGTTTCGGTAAAAAGAAAACAGTTCGGGTTTTGGACATCTGTCAGTCTGTCCGCTCTCATCTTAATCTGCGAAGCACTTTCCTCTCCTGAAACATAGAAGATTTTTTTCTTCATTTTTAAGGCCAGCTGAAGCAGAAGAGTGGATTTTCCTATTCCTGGCTCACCGCCAATCAGTGTCACAGAGCCTAAAACAATACCGCCTCCCAACACACGGTTCAATTCTTCTGAAGGTGTTTTTATTCTCGGTTCTTCGCTGGTCTCCACTTCAATAATGTTGATCACATGCTGCTTTGTTTTTGAAAAAGGGGGCGTTTTGGATGAAGTTTTCTCTACCACTTCCTCCACAAGAGTGTTCCATTCCCCACAGTTTTTGCATTGCCCCATCCATTGGGAATACTGGGTTCCGCAGTTTTGACAGAAATATGCTGTTTTCAGTTTTGCCATACTGCGAAGTTAAAAAAAATGAATGTCGTTTCAGAATTTTAATTAATTTTCAGCAATTAAAAATCTTCCACTTAAATGATTAAAAACTATCATACATCAAGATCAAAGTAACCAATATATATTACCTTTACTCAACTAAAATAAGTTATAATGAAAAAAGCATTTTTATCTTTCGTATTTGCGCTGGTAAGCGTTCTGGGTTTTGCTCAAACCAATTGGAATGTAGATCCTATGCATTCTTCTGTAAATTTTAATATCAAGCATATGGGAATCAGCTTTGTACAGGGGCGTTTTGATAAGTTTGACGGAAAGGTGACCACTGAAGGAGCTAATCTGGATAATGCCACTTTTGTCTTTAATGTAGATGTTAACTCTATCAATACCGGAACTGAAATGAGAGACAAGCATCTTAAAAGTGTAGACTTTTTCGATATTGAGAAATATCCGGGGATGACTTTCCACAGTACGTCTATCACCAAGGATAAAAATAATACCTACATCCTGAAAGGTGCTTTGAAAATTAAGGAAACTATAAAAGATATCAGCATTCCCGTAACGTTTGGAGGTGTGACTAAAAACCAGCAGGGTAAAGAAGTAATGGGCTTCCAGACGAAATTTACGGTTAACCGCTTAGATTACGGAATCAAATACGATCCTACAGGTGCCGGAGTAGCTAAAGATGTGGAAGTAAGTTTGTATTTTGAATTGGTAAAGCAATAATTTATATAAAATCTGTTTTAGAGAAAGGTTTTCCAAGTAATTGGGAAACCTTTTTGTTAGAAAATGAGTATTTATTTTAATGTAATACCAAAATCATTAAGGGTATAGCTTTTGTCATTTGTTCACATTGAATATAGATAATTTTTTAATCAAGATTCTTAATTGATTGGAGAGCATTTTCTATTTTCAGAATTTAAAAAATTGCTTTGTATCTGTTTTTCCCATAACTTTGCACAAACCTAATCTAATGAGTAAAAAGAATACAAAGTACATCTTTGTGACAGGAGGTGTAACTTCATCTTTGGGAAAAGGAATCGTGTCTGCTTCTCTGGGACTTTTGTTAAAATCACGCGGTTTTAACGTAACGATCCAAAAACTGGATCCTTATATCAACATCGACCCGGGCACACTGAATCCATATGAACACGGAGAATGCTATGTAACCGAAGATGGCGCAGAAACAGATCTGGATTTAGGTCACTACGAGCGTTATCTTGATGCTCCTACTTCCCAAAACAACAATGTTACTACAGGGAAAATCTACCAAACTGTTATTGAAAAAGAAAGAAAAGGAGATTTCTTAGGAAAAACCGTTCAGGTAATTCCACATATCACCAACGAAATTAAGCGTAGAATCAAAATGCTTTCCAAGCAGAACTACGATATCATTATTACTGAAATCGGAGGAACGGTAGGAGATATTGAATCTCTTCCATACATCGAAACAGTACGTCAGCTAAAATGGGAACTTGGTGAAAAAAATTCTATGGTCATTCACCTTACGTTATTGCCTTATCTGGCTTCCAGCGGTGAATTGAAAACAAAACCATCACAGCATTCCGTTCGTCAATTGATGGAAAGCGGAATTATGGCTGATGTCCTGGTTTGCAGAACAGAACATACAATTCCAAAAGATCAGAGAGCAAAACTCGCTCAGTTCTGTAATGTTTCTTTAGATAACGTGATTGAATGTAAAGATCTGGAAACGATCTACGAAGTTCCAATGTATCTTCAGAAACAAAATTTCGATGATGTAGTTTTAAAAGAACTGGATCTGAAAAATGATAAGGAAGCTGATCTTAAAGACTGGAAAACTTTCCTTAAAAAATTCAAAAATCCAAAAAGAACGGTAGAAATTGCTTTAGTAGGAAAATATATTTCTCTGCAGGATTCTTATATTTCTATTGCTGAAGCTTTCAAACATGCTGGGGCAAGCCTTGAAACTGAAGTGAAAGTAAGATGGGTATACAGTGGAGATATCACTGCTGAAAATATCAAAGAAACTTTAGATGGGGTAGATGGAATCCTTATTGCTCCGGGTTTTGGTGATAGAGGTATTGAAGGAAAGGTACTTACTGCTCAGTTTGCAAGAGAAAATAAGGTGCCTATGTTGGGAATCTGTTTGGGAATGCAGATTATGACGGTAGAATTTGCTAGAAATGTTCTTGGACATGCAAAAGCGAATTCCATGGAATTTGATACAGCAACCCCTGATCCTGTGATCTCCTTAATGGAAGAGCAGAAAAATATTGTAGATAAAGGAGGAACTATGCGTCTGGGAGCTTGGAAATGTTCCCTGAAAAACGGTTCCAGATTAAACGAGATTTACGGAGCTAAAAATATTACAGAAAGACACCGTCACCGTTATGAATTTAACAGTGATTATCTTCAGGAATTTGAAAAGAACGGCTTCCTTGCAACAGGAACCAATCCGGAAACAGGTCTTGTAGAAGCCCTTGAGCTTCCTGGCCACCCATTTTATGTGGGAGTGCAGTATCACCCGGAATACAAAAGTACCGTAGCAACGCCGCATCCTCTGTTCAGAGCTTTTATCAAGGCTTGCGAAAAGAAATAAGGTAATAATATATTATAAACGTCTTATCCTAAACTCAGGCTGATTATTCTCAGCTTGAGTTTATTATATAGTAACATAGTAATGCATAGAGTTTTGATAAAAAAAGAGTATTTTTGTCAGCTCAAAAAGCAGCATTTAATAATGCTTGATTAAATTTAAAATTTTAATATAAAATAAAATGCAAGAAAACAAGGGAATCGATAAAAGTCAGATGATCAGTTTTGCGGTTTTATGTTTGGTTCTTTTCGGATTTATGTTCTATTTTCAGAACAAGCAGTCGAAAGAAGAGCAGGTAAAAGCTCAGGAGCAGAAAACCGAGCAGGTAAAAAATGCTGTAAAACAGACTCAGGCAAGCAATATCAATCCAAACGTAACTCCTAGTGCAATTCAGACAGCCAGTCTGACAAACAAAGAACTGAATGTGGAGTTCTCAAGTTTAGGGGGACAGGTTTCTAAAGTTCAGCTTTCGGAATATAAAGCATATGATCATAAAACCGATAAGGCAGATCTTCCGCTTTATCTGATCGATAAAAAAAATTCAAACTACGGCTTTCAGTTTAAAGATAAGACAGGAAAAGTAATTAATACCAGAGACTTAGTTTTTACACCAGCTGTTAATGGAAACGCTGTAACGATGACAGCAGACTATAACGGGGCTGTTATCCAGTTTATTTATACACTGCTTCCAAAATTTACTCTTGATTTTAAGGTTAGAACGAAAGGACTTGCCGCTATCACTTCAGATAATAAAGCAGACTTTATCTGGGATTATAGTGTAAGGAACTTAGAAAAGGGTAGAGCTCAGGAGCAGACTCACTCAGAGTTCTCTTATGCTTTCAATAATTATAAAGATTATGATTATGATGGAAGAACCACAATGGAGGAGGAAAAAGAAACTCTTAACTGGATTGGTGTAAAGCAGCAGTTTTTCTCTTCTGTAATTGAAGCTAAAAACGGTTTTACGCACAGTAAAGGGAATCAGGAAACTATTGAAGAAGGAGAATATCTGAAGAAGCTTAATTATGAAGGTTTCGTTCAGATGACAGGCAGTGAACTTAACCAAGATTTTACCTGGTATTTTATGCCGCTTGATTTACCTCTGTTAAAATCTTATGATAAAAACTTTGACGAAATTTTACCACTAGGATGGTCTTTCATTGGATGGATGAACCGTTATTTCTTTATGTGGTTATATAGTGTTATTGCTAGTTGGGGACTTTCAGCAGGTTGGGTAATTTTCTTAATGACTATCATTGTAAAACTGATTCTATCACCAATTATGTATAAGCAGCATAAGCTGAGTGCGATGATGAAAGTTATTCGTCCTGAGATTGATGAGGCTAATGCTAAATTCAAAGATGCTGATCCTATGAAAAAGCAGCAGGCTACAATGGAGATCTACCGAAAGGCAGGTGTAAATCAAATGGCGGGATGTCTTCCAGCGTTAGTGCAAATTCCGATTTTCTATGCTCTGTTCCGTTTCTTCCCGAACTTTATAGACCTTAGAGGACAAGGATTCTGGTTTGCAAAAGATCTGACAGCTTATGATGATCTGATCAAGCTTCCTTTTAAAATTCCTTTCTTGGGAGATCATTTAAGTGTATTTGCATTGGCTTGTACCATTGTGATTTTAATCTATACGGTAATGACTTCAGGGAATATGCAGCAGCCTCAGCAGGAAGGAATGCCAAACATGAAAGTGTTGATGTATATCTTCCCGATTACATTCCTATTCTTCCTGAATACATCAGCATCTGGTCTTTCATGGTATTATTTTGTATCCAATGCGATTAATATTTTGATTATCCTTGTTATTAAATACGTCATACTGGATGAAAAGAAAATTCATGCCCAGATCCAGGCGAATAAAGAAAAACCGAAATCTGAAGGTAAGTTTCAAAAGAAGATGAGAGAAATGATGGAGAAAGCCCAGGATCAACAAAAGATTCAGGAGCAGCAGAAAAAAAAGAAATAAAAATCATCGATAAAAAAAGAGAAGCAAATTTTGCTTCTCTTTTTTTATTTGTATTAATTGATAAAATATTATACTGTCGTATTAATCATATTTAAGTCTGAATGACTGTCTGTGATGTTTTGTGGGACCATATTTTATTAAAGCCTGTTGATGGGCTTTAGTTGCATATCCGAAATTGGTGTTCCAGTTGTATTCGGGATGTTCTTCGTGTAGTTCGATCATTAGTTTATCTCTGTAATTTTTTGCCAGAATTGAAGCGGCTGCTATAGATAGAACCTTTGAATCTCCTTTAATGATACATTGGTGGGGGATATAATTATAAGGATGGAATTTATTTCCGTCTACCAAAATCAATTCAGGTATTATTGTTAATTGGTCCAGAGCACGATGCATAGCATGAATACTTGCGTTAAGGATATTATGCTCATCAATAAATGATGGAGGCAGCTCTGCAATGGCGTAGTTTTTTACATTGTCTTTAATGTAGCCGTCCAGCTCCATTCGCGTTTTAAATGTCAATTTCTTGGAGTCATTTACTAAATTCTGTTTAAAAGAATCATCCAATATAACTGCAGCTGCAACCACAGGTCCACTCAGGCATCCTCTTCCTACTTCATCACATCCAGCCTCAATGTAAAGGTTTGTCCATTTTTGTAATAGTTCCATCTTTTAATTATCATTTCATAAATGAATTGCAAAATTACTTAAAATTGATTTTATAGTCCAGATATTTTTTATTGAGATTAAGATACCTAGAAATTAATGGATGTATTTGTTGATCAATCATTTTTAAAATTTACTGAATATCATAGTGTCCTCGGTGATTTATTTGTGATTTTGTTCTCTTTTTCTGTGAGAATAATATATGCATGACATTGCTTTATTTTTGATTATTTCTTTTTAAGGTGATTAATTGCTTTGATTATCAGTATATTAATGTTTTTTTTAGTTATTTAGGCTATAGAAAATATCAATTAAATATGTTTGTTTATTCTTGAAAATAAATAACATTTAAATGTTTTGTTTTTGTTAAAAAACATTTTTTTAACTCAATTTAGTATTTTTTATTCTTATATAATTTGTAATTATTGAAAAATTAATATTTTTTTAAGATTTTACTTTGTATTATTAAGAAAGTTTTACAAATTTGTAGAATTACAAAAAATATAATTTGATATGAAGAAACTAACAACAAGTCTACTTGTTTTGGTGCTATCCTCATCTGTTGCTATTGCTAATGCTCAGCAGAAGAGTGATACTGTAAAAACAAAAGAAATTGAGGGGGTGGTAGTAACTGCACTCGGAATCAAAAGAGAGAAGAGATCTCTCGGTTATGCAACTCAGGAAGTGAAGGGTGAAGCTGTTAATAAGAACCCAACTACCAATTTCTTGAATAACTTATCCGGTAAAGTAGCCGGCCTAGAGATTAAGCAGAGTACTAACTTTGGTGGATCCATTAATGTGGTTACAAGAGGATATAAATCTATATTAGGAGATAATCAAGCTCTTTTTGTTGTGGATGGAGTTCCGGTAATGAATAAAAATATCAATAGTTCTGGCCAAACAAATGGTTCAGGGGGATACGACTACGGAAGCTCTGTTTCAGATATTAATCCCAATGACATAGAAACAATCAATGTATTGAAAGGTGCAGCGGCTACTGCGCTTTATGGTTCTAGAGCTCAGAATGGCGCAATTATCATCACTACAAAGAGAGGTAAAAAGAATAAAGAAGGTATTGGCTTGGAATTTTCTAGCTCCATAACGGTCTCTTCAATAGATAAATCTACCTTCCCTGAGTATCAGACTCAATATGGGCAAGGGTATGAAGGGAATAGTTTTCCAGGAACTTATCAAGGTAGTCCTATAGTAGGATTTGGAAATGATGCTTCTTATGGATCTGCTTATGATGACTCTATGGTTTGGCAATACGGAGCATTTATTCCAGGCTCTGCTACAGAAGGAAAAATGACGCCTTGGAGAATGGCTAAAAATGGGCCGATTACCTTTTTTGATAATGCAACGAATTATGTAAACAGTCTTTCTTTTAGTGGAGGAAACGATGTGGCTACCTATCGATTTGGCTATACTAATACCAATGCAACTGATATTATGCCAAACAGTGAATTGATTAAAAATAATTTCACAGGGAATGCTTCGTATAAATTAGCAGATAATTTAACAGCCAATTTTTATGCAAATTATATAACACAGAAAACAACAGGTAGAAATACTACAGGTTATAATGATAATATTATGACCAATTTCAGACAATGGTGGCCTACCAATGTTGATATTAAAGATTTGCAGTCTCTGTATAATACTTCTGGAAAAAATTACACATGGAATATGCGAAGTAGAACAGACTTAAGGCCAGCATTTTGGGATAATCCATATTTTCAGAGATATGAAAATTATCAGAATGATTCAAAAGATCGTTTTGCAGGTAATTTCAGCTTGAATTATGATGTTTCAAAGGATATCAATTTATTATTCAGAGCAGGAAGAGATACATATACCATGATGGTAGAAGAAAGAAAGGCTGTAGGTTCTTATGCAGGAAATAGTTTTGGTTTAAATGTAGTAAACCAACCTTCAGGATATGCATTGAGTGAATACAAATTCTCGGAAACCAACTACGACTTTATTGGAACTTATAAAAAGAATATTACAGATGATTTTAATGTTAATGCATTATTAGGTGGTAATATTAACGTTCAGAGAGATTATTCCAACCAACAGTCTACATCTGGAGGATTATCTGTTGCGGGTTTATATACCATTGCTAATTCCGCATCGTCACCTGCTAGACCAATAATTTCTGACTTGTCTAAATATATTTATGGTGTTTTTGGACAAGTTTCATTAGGGTATAAAAATACCTATTATTTGGATGGTACATACAGAAGAGATCAGACTACGGCATTAAGTGAGGGTAATAACGTCTATTGGTACCCTTCCATATCAGGAAGTGTAGTATTTTCAAATTTGATTCAACAAAAATGGCTTAGTTTTGGTAAAATTCGTGCAGCTTATGCCGAAGTAGGATCAGATACAGGGGCGGATAGACTAAGAAATAGGTATCAATCTCAAGCTTCATTTGGAGATATTCTTGTTAATGCTTATAATGCAATACTTAGAAATCCTGAATTGACTTCACAGAGTTTGAAAAACCTTGAATTTGGTATCGAGGGAAGATTATTTAATAACCGTTTAGGTTTTGATGTAGCATGGTTCCAAAATAAAGGATATCAACAGATTCTACCATTACCTGTCTCACTTGCTAATGGAGTGACAGCAAAATTTGCTAATGCAGGAGAGTTGACGACAAGAGGATTTGAAGTAAGCGTTAATGCAACACCTATTAAAACTGATAATTTCTCGTGGGATTTAAACTTAAACTGGTCTAACCCTTGGACAAAAGTAACTGCACTTAATCCTGGGATTGAAAATATAACTATTGGCTCGCTTCAGGGAGGGGTAAGTATTAATGCACCTCTTAATGGAGATTATGGCTCAATATGGACGTCTGATTATGTTTATGATTCAAACGGACAAAAAATTGTAGGCGAAAACGGAGCTTACCTGGTAACAGATAAGGCAATATACAATCAGGGTAGTTTCCAGGCCAGATGGAATGCGGGATTAAATAATACCTTGAACTATAAAAATCTCTCTTTAAGCTTCTTGATAGATTGGAGACAGGGAGGAAAAATATATTCTCTTGACCAATTTTATGGATATGGAACAGGTATTTATCCAGATTCAGTGGGAATGAATGATTTGAATAATCCAATAAGAAATACTCTGGCTAATGGAGGAGGTGTTATTTTACCAGGTGTAATGGCTGATCCAAATAATCCGGGACAATTTATTACTAATACTATAAGATTGGATAAATCTCAATCTAGCCAAGTCTTACAAACTGACCTTCCTGGAGCTGCCTATGTTTATGATGCTAGCTTTGTGAAACTACGAGAGGTGGCGATCACTTATAGATTTGATAAAAAGATTTTCAATTCTAAGTTTATACAAGGGATGTCAATGAGTTTAATAGGAAATAATCTTTGGATTATTCATAAGAATCTACCTTACGCAGATCCTGAAGCAGGTTTATCTTCTGGAAATATTCAGGGATACCAATCTGGTGTGATGCCGGCTACAAGAAATATCTCTTTTAACGTAAAAATTAACTTTTAGAAATTATGAAAAAACATATAATAGTAACAATATCAATACTGGCATTTTTATTAACTGGTTGTCGTACGAGTGAGGATGTAAATTCAGATCCGCATGCCAGTTATGAAACACTACCCGAGCCTCTTCTTACTTTTGCACAGAAAGAATTAAGCGACTATATGACAACACCTAATGTTAATGAGAATAACTTTAGGCTTACTATGCAGTACTGGACGGAAACGATCTATGTAAATGAAAGTAATTATGATTTTACCAATCGTAATGTATCCAATCAAGTCTGGAGGGATAATTATGTAAATGTCCTGAAAAATCTGGATCAGGCTTCTAAAATTATTACAGACTATGTTCCTACATTTGCGGAATCGGCTGCTTGGCCTGCCAAAAGAGATAATCAGCTTGCTATATTGGATCTTATGAAGGCCTATACTTTTCAGACTTTGGTAGATACCTATGGTGATATACCTTATACAGAATCATTAGATAATGATAAATATCCACTTCCAAAATATGATAAAGCGGCTGATATATATGCTAGTCTTATTACAAAAGTAAAAGCCGATATTACTAAATTGACATTAACTGGTGGGACTTTTGGTAATGGAGATATATTTTATAAAGGAAATATAAGCAAATGGAAGAAATTTGGAAATTCTCTATTGTTAAAAATGGGAATTGCATTGGCTGATGTTAATCCGACTTTAGCTCAAAATACTGTAAATCAAGCAATAACAGGAGGTGTTTTTACCTCAGCTGCTGATGACTGTAAATTCCAATATTTGGCAGCATCTCCAAATCAAAGTCCAATATATTTAGAAACTGCTTCAAGAGATGATTTTATTGCAGGAAAGACGCTTGTTGATTTTATGAATGATACCAATGATGAAAGAATTGGTGCTTATTATACTGATGTAGATGGAGATTATATAGGTCAAGTTATTGGTGCTCCTGGAAACTTTTCTTCTTTCTCAAATGCCGGTGACTTTGCTTATACCAATACTACACCTGGAATTATTTTAAGTTACACGGAAGTAGCATTTTATCTTGCTGAAGCTGCCGCAAGATGGGGTATAGGTGGTGCTCCTGCAGCTTTATATAATTCAGCTGTAACTTCCTCTTTTACCGATTGGAATTTAACATCAGAAGCGGCTGCTTATATTGCGGCTCATCCATATGATCCGTCCAATTGGAAAAAATCGATTGGAGAACAAGCTTGGGTGGCTATGTATAATCAAGCAGTAGTATCTTGGAACTTTTATAGAAGATTAGATTATCCCCAATTAGTTGCGCCTGCTACGGCTATTCCTAATGCAGCAGGTAAAGTACCTGTTAGGCTTCAGTATCCTCCATTGGAATCTACAACCAATGGAACGAATTATTCTGCTGCAAGTGCTGCAATTGGAGGTGATAAACTTACAACGAAAATATTTTGGGACGTTAATTAAAAAATGTCAATTTTATAATAAAATAGCTGCCCTAAGGCGGCTATTTTTTTTGAAATTTACAGATACAGAGGTTTTTAAGCAGAAGAATGTGGTATGCATGACATTGTTAAATTTTGTGAATTATTATGCTGTACTCATTTTTAAGTGAGTAATTGTTTTATTATCAGGATGTTATTGTTATTTTTATGAATATTATATATAGAAAATATCAATTAATTTTAGTTGTGTTTTTCTGAAAATTAATAGCTGTTAAATGTGTTGTTTTTGTTAATTCTATTGTTTTTAACTTAATTTGATGTATTATTGTTATTATTTTTTAAATTTAATGAATATTTGATATTTTTTTTGTGATTTTGTTTTGTGATTTTAAGAAAGTTTTACAAATTTGTACAGTCTTAAAAAAATAAATTGATATGAAGAAACTGACAACAAGTCTGCTTGTTTTGGTATTGACTTCATCTTTTGCTATTGCTCAAGCACAAGAAAAGAACGATACGATTAAAGCAAAAGAAATTGAAGGGGTTGTGGTAACTGCGCTTGGGATCAAAAGAGAAAAGAAATCTCTTGGTTATGCTTCCCAGGAAATTAAAGCAAGTGCGCTTTCCGACGGCACAACAAATACAGGTAATATTGCATCACAATTATCAGGAAAAGTAGCTGGTTTAAATGTTACTACAAATAATAACTTTGGTGGCTCATCAAACTTACTGATTAGAGGTGTAAAGACACTGGGAGGGGGGAATCCTTTAATTGTTATTGATGGATCTCCTGTAAACAATACGTATACTCAGGAAAAAAATGTTGATTATGGTAACGCTTTATCTGATATCAATCAGGAGGATATTGAATCTATCAATGTTTTAAAAGGTGCAGCAGCATCGGCTCTTTATGGAGAAAGAGGTCTAAATGGGGTAATTGTTATAACCACTAAGAATGGAAAAGGAAAAGATGATGGATCTTGGGGAGTTACATTTTCTTCCTCAATGCAGGTCGGTTTTATAGATAAATCTACTTTTCCTAAATATCAGACAAGCTATGGTGCTGGTTATTCTCAGAAATTTGGGACACAGGCAGCTGACGGTTTAAATAATGCAAACTATGGTGCTGATGCCTCTTGGGGTCCTAAATTTAACCCTAATTTGATGGTTTACCAATGGGACTCTTTTGATCCAACTTCTCCTAACTACAAAAAAGCGACGCCATGGGTAGCTGCTAAAAATGGACCAATTGAATTTTTTGATAATCCTACTACATTTAGTAATAGTGTTACCCTAGAAAAAGGAGAGAAAGGAAAAAATATTAGTTTTACCTATGATAACATGATGTCTGATGGTCTGATGCCTAATTCTCATCTTAATAAGAATAATTTCTCTTTAAAGATTAATTATGATCTTACCCCTAAATTACACTCTTCTTTTTATTCTACATTAACTTTACAAGATACCAAAGGACGAGGTATAACAGGATATTCTAACAATACTGCAACAGGTTTTAGACAATGGTGGCAAACCAATGTAGATGTTAAGGATCTGGAAAGAGCATATTTTGCTAATATTAATCCTGATGTTGCCAGCGCAGCTAATAATTATGGGAATGTGACCTGGAGCAGAAAGTCTGCTGCCAATGGAGCGCCTGCGTACTGGAATAATCCCTATTTCCAAGCCTACGAAAACTATAGTTCAGATAAAAGATTTAGAAATTTCACTTATGCACAAGTGACCTATGACCTTCTAGATAATATTTCTGTTACTGGAAAAGTTTCTTATGACAGATCAAATCTGATGGCTGAAAATAGATTAGCTGTAGGATCTTTGCCACAAGCTTTCGGACAATCTAATAATTCTATTGGTTCCGGTTATGCAAGACGTGACGTTTTGAGGACAGAAACCAATTATGATTTAATGGCTAACTACAAATTTAATATTACTGATGATATTAACGTTTCAGGAGTTGTAGGAGGAAACATACGTAGAAATTATTTTAATTCTGTTTATGCTTCTACAGAAGGAGGTTTAGTTGTTGCAGGAATCTATGCACTATCAAACTCTAAAAAATCACCATTAGCATCAGATGAAAGTGAGTTCACAACACAAACCAATTCAGGGTATGTAACTGCTTCATTTGATTTCTTTAAAAAGTTCTATTTAGATGGAACATGGAGAGTAGACCAAAGCTCTACATTGCCGGCTGGAAATAATGTATATAATTATCCTTCTGTAACCGGAGCTGTGATTATGTCAGAAATACTTAATACTAAAGATTGGATGAATTTCTGGAAGCTAAGAGCAAATTATGCTGAAGTTGGAGGTACAGCAGACCCATATCAATTAGCTAATAATTATAGATCTGCAGGGATTTTATCATCGATAGGAATATATAATTCAATTTTAAACCAGTCTAACCCGAATCTGAAGCCTCAAAGATCTAAAGAATTCGAAATAGGAACGGAAGCTCATTTCTTGAAAGATAGAATTACACTTGATTTTGCTTACTATAAAACTAAAACAGTTGATCAGATTATTACTCTTCCGGTTTCTTCCGGAACGGGATATACGGGTAAGGTTATTAATGCTGGTAGAATTGACAATACTGGATATGAAGTTCAATTAGGCTTAGTTCCAATTAAATCAAAAGATTTCAAATGGAATATTGATGTCAACTGGTCTACAAATAAAAATGAAGTGGTAAGCTTGTATCCTGGAATTACCAATCTATTACTGAATAGTTTTCAGGGTGGAGTTTCTATAAATGCAAGAGTAGGAGAAGCTTGGGGGACATTAGTCGGTGCTGATTATACTTATTTGAATGGAGAGAAAGTTATTGACCCAAAAACTGGTAAATATTTACAGAATGGTAATCAGGTTATAGGTAATACCACTCCGGACTGGATCGGAGGTATCCGAAACAGTATTAGTTATAAAGGATTCTCTTTAAGTTTCTTAATTGACATGCGTAAAGGTGGAGATATATTCTCAACAGATATGTATTATGGACTATCTTCAGGTCTATATCAGGAAACGGCTATTGGAGATTATAGAGATAAGGATGTTGTTCTTCAAGGGGTTCTGCCAAATGGTTCTCCTAATACTATAGCATTATCTCAATTTGATAATGGAAGTTCTTATGGCTATAAAACTCAGCCTGCTCGTGAATTTGTATATGATGGATCTTTTATTAAATTAAGAGAGGCAAGTATTGGATATATGCTACCTAAATCCTTATTGGAAGGAACTAAAATCTACGACGCGAAAATTTCAATTGTGGGTAGAAATTTATGGATTATCCATAAAAATTTACCATACGCAGATCCTGAAGCGATGGTTGGGGGAGGCCTAAACTCTTATGGATGGTCAATCGGTTCAATGCCTACTACAAGAGATGTTGGTGTCAATGTAACATTTAAATTCTAAATAACGTAAAAAATGAAAAATATCTTAAAAATAAGTTTGGTATCCGCATGTATAGTTTTGGGGCTAAGTTCATGTCAAAGTGATATGACCTCTCTTAATGAGGATCCAAAGCATCCATCTGTATTACCATCTGAAAATTTATTAGCTACTGCTTTATATCAGTCATCCTATTATATGGATAATCCTAGTGTGAATTTTAATAATTATAGATTTTTTACACAACAGTGGGCTGAAACTCAATATCCGGACGAGACACAATATAATCTTGTTACCAGAAACCAGCCGAGAAATCATTTTAACAGAATGTATGTTTATAGCCTTAATAATATCAGACAGGCAAAAACAAACTTGAAAAATGAGGTAAATACAGATGACGTTCGCGCCAATAAATTGGCAACTTTAGAAATTGAAGAAATTTTTATCTGGGAAAATTTGGTTGATACTTTTGGAGACGTTCCTTATTCCGAGACTTTTAAACCAGACGAGATTTTAACGCCGAAATATGATGACGCAAAAACTATTTATATTGATTTAATTAAAAGAATCAATGATGTTATTGCAACTATAAAGCCATCTGCTAAAGGATATATACCAATTGGTGGTGAATATTCTGGAGATCTTGTCTATTCTGGAGATATGGTAAAATGGACAAAATTTGCAAATTCTGTAAAATTAAGATTAGGTATAAATTTGGCAGATATTGACCCTGCATTATCAAAAGCTACCGTAGAATCAGCAATTTCAGGGGGTGTAATTTCTTCAGAAACAGAAGCCTATAAATTTAAATACGATGGCAATACATTTTCAAATCCCGTATTTGACAATCTGGTAGCATCTAATAGAAATGACTTTTTACCAAGTCAGTTAGTTGTTAATACCATGAGTAGTTTATCAGATCCGAGAATGGATGTATGGTTTACCAAAGTTAATGGGGTTTATAAAGGAGGTGTTTTCGGAGAATTGAATGATCCTTATACAAATTTTTCACAATTAGGTCCTTATTTTAGATCTGCAACAACAGCATCAAATTTATTAAGCTATACAGAAGTATCTTTTCTTAAAGCAGAAGCTGCAGCAAGAGGTTATTCAGCCGGTGGTACTGCAGCAGATTTCTACGCAACCGCTGTAAGAGCTTCAATGGCTGAAAATGGAGTGAGCTCAGTCAACGCAGATGCTTATTTAATTGCTAATCCTTATAATGCAGCAAACTGGAAACAGTCTATTGGTGTGCAGGCTTGGATAGCTCTGTTTAATAAAGGATTTGCTAGCTGGAACTTTACAAGACGTTTGGATAGCCCAACACTTGTTAATCCACCAAAATCTAATTTATCATCTGTACCTTACAGAATGCCGTATTCTGATCAGGAATATGTTTTAAATGGAGCTAATGTTAATGCTGCTGCCAGTAAAATTGGTGGTGATAAAGCAACTACAAAGTTATTCTGGGACAAATTTTAATCCCTTGATATATTTAACATTCATATCAAAGACCGCCTTCGGGCGGTTTTTTTATTTCCGTATATTTGTACTTTAAAATTTTGATATAAAGCAGGTCAGTCCAATTGGCCTTTAAAAAAGTAATATATACACATGAATATTAAAGATATTATAGAAAAGAAACTTTCCGAGGTTATTTTAAATGTATATCAGTTAAAAGAAATCAATCTGGAGATTCAGGAAAATAAAACGGAATTTGAAGGTGATTTTACTATTGTAACATTTCCATTGGTAAAACAGCTGAAAAAAAATCCGGAACGTATTGGGGTTGAATTGGGTGAAGCTTTGACGGAACAGTCAGATCTGTTTGAAAGCTTTAATGTGGTAAAAGGGTTCCTTAATGTTAAAGTAAAGAACCAGCTCTTTGTGGATAACTTCACATCTGTGAGCACCGGCTTTGATACCATAGAAAAGAAAAATTCAACGGTGATGGTTGAATATTCTTCCCCAAATACCAACAAACCACTACACCTGGGACATGTCAGAAATAATTTATTGGGCTTTTCTGTTGCGCAGATTCTTAAAGAAGCAGGATATGAGGTGATTAAATCTCAGATCATTAATGACAGAGGAATTCATATCTGTAAATCAATGCTGGCCTGGGAGAAATTTGGGCATGGAGAGACTCCCGAAACTACCGATACAAAAGGAGATAAATTTGTAGGCAACTATTATGTAGAATTCGATAAGAACTATAAAAAGGAAATTGCAGAACTTATTGCTCAGGGCTCAACTGAAGATCAGGCGAAAAAAGATGCTCCGTTGATCAAAGAAGCGCAGAAAATGCTTATCGACTGGGAAAACGGAGATCAGAAAGTAAGGGATCTGTGGAAAGAAATGAATTCCTGGGTTTATAAAGGATTTAACGAAACGTATCAGAGACTTGGAGTGAATTTCGACCAGGTTCAGTATGAAAGCAATACTTATATCCTGGGAAAAGACCTGATTCAGGAAGGGCTGGACAAAGAGATTCTTTATCAGAAAGAAGATGGTTCTGTGTGGTGTGACCTTACAGATGAAGGTCTTGATCAGAAACTTTTGCTTCGTTCAGACGGAACTTCGGTTTATATGACACAGGATCTTGGAACGGCCGTTGAACGCTTTAAGCAAAATGATATTCAGAAATTGATTTATACAGTTGGAAACGAGCAGGATTATCATTTCCAGGTTTTATTTAAAATCATGAAGAAGCTGGGATATTCCTGGGCAGATCAGTTATTCCATCTTTCTTACGGAATGGTAGAACTTCCTGAAGGCAAAATGAAATCCCGTGAAGGAACTGTCGTAGATGCCGATGATCTTATGGCAGAGATGCACGAAACAGCAAAGTTAAAAGCCATAGAGCAAGGTAAGCTTGAAGGTCTTTCGGAAGATGCAAAAGTAGCTTCTTACGAAATTATTGGTATGGGAGCATTAAAATATTTCATGCTGAAAGTAGATCCAAAAAAGAAAATGCTCTTTAACCCGGCAGAAAGTATTGAATTTAATGGTAATACAGGCCCATTCATTCAGTATACCTATGCACGTACGCAGTCTTTACTGGCAAAAGCAGATTATCAGTATAAAGAAATTTCAGAGGTTGATTTAAATACATTTGAAAAGGAATTGATTATGTTGCTGGCCAACTATAAAACAATTGTAGAAAGAGCAGCGGAAGTATTGAGCCCGGCTTTAGTAGCCAATTATGTGTATGATTTAGCTAAATCCTATAATTCATTCTACCAAAGTAATATCATCCTGAAACTGGAAGATGAGAATTTGAAACAGTTCCGTCTAAACCTATCAGACCTGACCGCCAAGACAATTAAAAAATCCTTAGCGTTACTGGGTATAAAAACGGTAAACAGAATGTAAAAAATAAGGCCTCCCAAAAATACTGGGAGGCTTTTTTATGCTGTTAAAAATAGTAATAACTAAGCTGTTAAATGTCAACTGTCAGCTTATTTACCCTCGGTGATCTCCTGGCTTTCCTTATATAGCTTTGCAGCACTCCATTTCGCATGTTTGGAAAGAATAATCTTATATCCCTTTTTGTAATTATAGACTTTTGTAAACTCTGCCCCGAAAAAGACAAGCATGCAGGAATAATTGATCCACATCATAATTAAAATCACAGTTCCTGCGGTACCAAACGCAGAAGTAGGTTTGAAATTACCAAAATATAAGCTTAGTAAAAATTTACCCAGTGTAAATAAAATGGTGGTCAGTAAGGCTCCTTTCCATACAGGTTTCCAGCTGATATGTACATCAGGAAGCACTTTGAACATCAACGCAAATAATAGCATGACCAGCACAAAACCAATCCCGAAATTTACAAACTCCACCAGCATATAGGTTTCAAGGCCAAAATAATTGGTGATCCAGTTGTTAAACAGACTTATCATCGAAGATAAGATCATGGTGATCATCAGTAAAAAGCCTAGAATAAGAATCATTCCTAAAGAATTGGCACGGTCTAAAAGAAATTTCACAAACGCTTTTTTAGGTGCAGCTTCTACATCCCAAAGGGTATTTAAAGTATGCTGCAGCTGAAAAAAAAGAGTCGTGGAACCGAAAACTAAAGATCCGATACCCACTATTTTCATAAAGATATTCTGTTTGTCAATAAGAGCACCGGCAATCATTCCTTCAATACTTTTAGCGACATCAGCTCCCATCAATCCACTGATCTGGTTACTGATCTCCCCCCGGATCGCTTCCTCACCGAAGAAGTTTCCTGCGATCCAGATAATAATAATCAATAATCCAGGAATAGAAAAAATCGCGTAATAGGCAAGGCTGGCCGAATCTTTTGATGCGGTAGAACTGTTCCACTCAGCGAAGGTTTCTTTAAGAACCTCCCAGAAAAATTTGATATTATTAATCATATTAGAAAGGATATCCGATGGCTATGTTTAAAACTAAATTATCTTTTCTCCAGCTTGAATCTCCGAAATTGATCTTATCAAATGCCCATCGGTCTTCTTTTTCATAATAAGGAACCCTCAATGGCATGGCAAGATCCAGTCTTAAAATTAAGATAGAGAAATCAAGTCTTAGACCAACTCCGGCTCCCACTGCAATTTCACTTAAAAATTCTTTGGAAAATTTACCTCCGGGTCTGTGCTCGTCATCATTGATCAACCAGACATTTCCTGCGTCGACAAAAGCCGCAACATTCAGAAATTTATAAATATTAGCACGGTATTCCGCATTTAATTCCAATTTAATATCTCCCGCCTGATCTATTATAATATTGGGTTCAACAGTTCTTGGATCAAAGCTTCCCGGACCTAAAGTTCTTGCACGGAAAGCACGGATACTGTTACTTCCTCCTGCAAAAAATTGTTTAGAGAAAGGAATGAATTCTGAATTTCCATACGGGTAGGCAATTCCTCCGATAAACCGGGTGGCTAAAGAACTTTTCTCTGTAAATTTATGATAGAACCTGAAATCATGTTCCATTTTTGCATATTGGCTGAACGGAACCCCGAATATTTTTTTCTCCTTATCGTTTTTCACATTCGCACCCGTTACCAGACCGGTAATATTTCCTGCCAGATCCAAAGTTCCCTTATAATAGATCGTATTCGTTATAGGAAGCATCGTATTGGTATAGGTATACGAGTAAGTTGGTCCGAAAATAAGCTGCTTTTCAACAACTCTTCTTGCAGCAGGAGTGGTAGCTTGCGCACGAAACTCGTCCGTTACCTTGGCAGGAGAAACGAGGGTAATGTCAATCACCTTCAGATCATGTTCTTTTCTTGCATTTTCTTTCCACACATACCCAAATGAAGCCGTAAAATTATTAAGCGTATAAAATTGGGTGCGGTTTTGAAATTCATATCCTAAAGTAATATTCGTTCTCGGAACAAAAGCACTTGAAGAATTGAAACGGAAAGGGGCTACAATTCTTGGAATGGAAAGCTGGACATTCGTTCCTGCACGAAATAAATTTTTAGCATTTTCCTGGCCTCCCATCTGAAAATCAAAGGCTCCGTAAACAGATGCTTTAAACTGTTCTGCTCCTCTGAAAAAATTTCTGTGTGTCCAGTTTAAATTCAATTCGCTACCGGCATAATTGGCAGAATTGGTTCGTCCCAAAGCTTCCAGCCTAAGCGACTGAATCTGTCTTGGGGTCAGTAAATAATAGGCATCAAACTGATGCTTTAATGAATCGGAAACAATAAACTCATTCTTTACAAATTTGAAAACACCCAAACTGATCAACCGGTTCAGGGTAAGATTATGATTGGTGCGGTTATAAAGATCTCCTTTCTTAAAATATAAAGCCCGGTCGAAGATTTTCTGTTTGAATTTATGTTGGGGATCAATCACATAAATATCTTCATAAGCATATTTAGATAAGGAATCAGGGTTCATGGGAACGCTGTATTTCCCTCTTTTTACATCCTGAATGTTATAATTCGGGAAAACAATTACCTTGTCAATGCTGAACTGTTCCGTTGCCAGATCAGGCGTATCTTCTTTTAATTTTACGTTAAGCTCAACCTTGTGATTTTTGCTCACCGTACTGTCTGCCTGAACAATAATATTGTCGGGACTGAAATAGTAGAATCCTCTTTCTTTTAAACCATTATCAATACGTTCTCTTTCATTCTTGATAACGTCCAGATCAAAAGGTTTTCCAGATTTAAGTAATGTTTTGTTCGTTAAATTCTGAATCTCACTATTGACGAGTGTGGAATCTTTTTGAAACTTCACATTGCTTACGATATATCTTCCACCAGGTCTTAAAGTATAAATTACCTGTGCTTTTTTATTTTTAGAAACCGTATCATACGTAGCTTTTGCATTAAAATACCCTTTGTTTTCAGAATAATTTTCAATGATCTTCCTGTTGAATTCACGGTCTACATCACCTAATAAAACAGGTTTTTCACCTACCTTATATTTCAGCCAGTAATTAAAGCCCTTATCTTTTTTTGGTTCTTTAGCAATGTTATAGAAATATAATTTCGGACGGAGACCCAATAGGGTAGAATTGGGTTTGGGAACTAAATTGTCCTCTAGTGCTGATTTAAGCTCTTTCTTTTCGCTTTTTGAAAGACTGTCATTTTCAATTTTCACTTCACCTCCCGTGTATAGCATCTGACCTTCCTTCAGGAATTTGGTATTGCTGCATGAGAGACTAACCGCGGCAAATCCTGAAGCGAACAAATATTTATAATATATATTAAATTTATTTTTCATTATTTAAATTCTACCACCTGGTTATTCTTGTTTTCTTTTTTACTTCTGTTTTTCTTTACTTTTTCGAAAATTTCACGGAACTTATCATAGTCCAGCGTAATAATAAACCCTAATCCCGTTTCAATAATCTGCCCTTGAAGCGCTACCTGGTATTCATCCTTACGATAGGCCCGGAGCATATACCTTCCGTCTTTTGAAAGACTGTAATCTATCGTTACATTTCCTGCAATATTCGTTGTATTTTCGTTTTGACGGGCTTCTCCTTCCAAAGCAAAATTACTTCCTACTGAAACTTTCAGACGGTCATTCAGTAATTTTTTGCTGACACCGACATTCAGGTCAGTTCTGGTATTTTTTTCTCCACTGGAATAATCTTCAGAAGAATCAAGACCAAGATCTATATCAACTCCCTTAATCAGACCGGAAGCAAGATTGTTCAACTGCTGGGAGAGAATTTTACTCACACTCTGTCTGGCCATCATTTCAGCCGACATTCCCGCACCGGATTCAAATGGGTTTTCCCCAATGAAACGGTTAAGTAAAAGGAGGGCAAAAACCTGTTTATTCATTTCAGACTCCTGCGTTCTGAGCTGTGTAAGTTTTTGATCTACAATATCAGTGACTGTAGATGAAACAGAATTATTCTTTTCGTCCGTAGTAATATCAAAACTGATCTGTGGTTTCAGAAGTTCACCTTTCATTTTCAATAAAGTATTGAAAGGAATTCTCTGTTTAAACTGATTCAGTATAGAAGCAGCTTCACCACTTATCTGCTGCTCGACAAGGTCAATAGGAGGGGCTTCTGTTTTATAGACAGCCGTAATATCCATGATGGCAGCCGTTGGTTCTCCTGTCCAGGTAATGGTGCTTCCTTTCTGGATATCAAATTTACGTTTCAGAAGGCTTACAGAAAGTTCATAAGAACCTTTTTCCACTTCATACACTCCTACAAGGGTCATTTTTCCTGAAGGATCAATTCCTCCGGTAAGTTCAGCCTCACCCTGGAGTTTCACAAAATCCCCGTTGGCTTTATCAATAACGATGGACATTTTTGCTTCTTTGCTTACTTCAATGTTCACACTCACATCCATTCCTTTGAAATTGCTTTGTGCTTTCAGAGAATCAGCCTTGATCGTTTTATTTAAGACAACCTGATCCTGATCGATGAATTCAACAATCCCTTCCCGTTCCTGTAGAGAAGGACTGGACTGTGGAAGGACAAAAGTGAAATCCGTATCATCAGAAACCGCCAGTCTTCCGTCAACCTTCGGCAAATCTAAGTTTCCACGGATATGAAGTCCTGCATCAATAGCCAGGGTTCCATACATCATGGCATCATTGGATTTCTCGGAATTCACAACTTTGAAATCTTTGGCATTCACATCAAGATTGAAGGCGAAATCCCTGTACGTCTGTGTAAGAACCTGTCCGTTTACAACAAGTGAATTTCCGTCTTTATCATTGATTTTAAACTTATTAAATTCTATACCACGGCTTGTAAAATCAATCTCATCATTAAGCTTTCTGAAATCGCTGCCTGTTTTTGCAATTTCCAGTCCTGCATCATTGAATTTTACTTTACCTAAAATATTAGGTTTATCGGTAGTTCCTGTGATCTTTAAATTTCCTGAAATATAGCCTTCTGTATTCGTTATCGCATTCATGGAAAAGCCCTGGGCACTCTTCATCTGAAGCTTGTTGATCGCCATATTCAGATCAAATGTGCTTGCAGAAGTATTGTAATCCCCAAGGATTTTCACATCATTATCATTACCGGAAAGAGCTATATCAGCATTTAAATTATTAGGTGAAGTATTATTCACTTTTACGGCAAGGTTTCCTACAGCGTTTCCATACACAATCAGGTCAGAGACGTTCAGGTCAGAAGTGAAGGTCATATTTTTCGTCACATCCCGGAGTTGTGCCGTTCCGTTGATGGTTCCTCTTGCCAGAACTGTATCCTTCTTGATAAGTTCTGTAATGGTTTCAATTTTAAAATCTTTTAGCGCAACATTCAGAGGACTGCTCGGATTTTGAGTTTCAGACTGAAGGGAAATTTGACTTCCTCCATTAGAAAGCACGAAATTATCTGCCAGAATTCCTTTGCTGCTGATCTGGATCTTATTGTTTTCAGCAACATTCCAGTCCGAATAGTTAAGTTTTAAGCCGTTCGGGTTCAGCGATATTTCTGTTATATCATTTAAAGATTTGGCATTTCCGGCAATGAGGAACTGCGTAGCATCTTTGTCGTCTTTCGTGGTAATATTATAATTGATCGTATTATTGGCAACGTCGCCGCTTACATCTACTTTTTTCAATGTAAAGCTGGAGCTTTTTAAGGCAGCTACGCTAAGACCGTACTGCAGTGCCTGGTTTTCATTGGTCACTTTTAAAGCAACATTTTCCAATGAATTTTCACCGTACAATAACTGTGGAATCTGGCCGTCAATCTCAATTTTCTGAGAATCTGCATCATAATTTCCTGCTAAATTAATGGTTTCAAAACTTTTCAGATCCGGAACAAATTTTCTGATCAGATCATCATTTTTGATCTTGGCATTGAAAGTGAAATACTGGCCCGGATCAATTTTCTGACCTTTGGCCGGCTTCTGGAACTGATAATACTGATTGATTGTCTGCGTTAATGCTCCAAAGATTTGTGTCAGTTTATATTTTCCTTTTAGAGAAACATCAGCAATCTGAGAATTGAAAATAATTTGGGTAGAATCCTGTGTAGAAGCTGCTTTAAGATTGATTTCCTGAACAGGATAAACTTCTTTTGTATCAGAAAATGCAAAATCTTTCAGATTTAAGTAACCGTTTAAAGCATCCGGATCAAGGCTTGAGAAATTTCCGTCAATCTTTCCTGCTATGATCATTGGTTTCTCATAGAACCCAAGCTTATTTACATCAAGCTTGATCACTTCACCGTTAATTTTTACCGTAGGATTTTTTTCATCGTAAACTCCGGAAGCTATTAAATTCAGATTAGCATTCGGATCTTTTGAATTTAAAACAATATGGTAAACTCCTTTATTGATCTTTCCTGTAAGATCCATATTCTGGTAGCGGTATCCTTTATAAACAGCCGAAGCGACATGTCCTTTAAGGTCTGCTTTTGCGTTTTTAAAATCAAAGCTTTCTCCTTTTGTAGAAATCTGTGCCGTGACAGCTCCTATATCTTTATTTTTAATGATCTTTCCGACCTGTATGGCCTGTAGGTTGGCTTTTACATCATAAAGCTCACGATTTTTTCTGCTCATATCCACATTGGCCACAATGGCAGCATTTCCAAGCGTAGAGTAGAGATTCATATCTGCCTTTACTACTTTAGTGGTCCCTTTTGCATTTCCTTTGATGCTGAAATGGGAAGGCAGAGCAATATTGGAAGGGATTGTATTTTTCGGAACAAGGTTAAAAACGGTCTTAGCTTCAGCTGAAAATTCTCCGATCCTGAGATCATAATACAAATTCTCAGGCTTCATCGCATTTTTAATTCTTCCTGACGCAGCCACTCTCAGCTGGTCTAAACCTGAAATTTTAAGATCTTTGATCAGTAAATCGTTTACCATTCCCTGGACGTTGGCATTCACGTTCAATATTGCGTTCGGATATTTATTGAACGGAACTGTATTTCGTAAGGTGGGAACGATATTAAGAATATCGGCGAATCCTATTTTAGAATCTTTAATGTTGGCCGATATTTTTACAGCACCGGGATTTGAAGTCAGCTGATCAAGGGAATCATAATTTAAAATCAATTCATCCCGAATCAGTGTTTTCGGAGTCTGTAAATAAAGGTCTTTCAGGTAAGCCTGTTTTTCTGCATAGACAAAATCTGTGTTGAATTTCTGGATATTCAGACCTCTTCCTTCCTGAACTTCAGCTGAATTTACGGTTCCTGCAAAAGTATTGTTCTCCATTTTGAAGCTTCTGACTTCCACATTCATTTTGGAGAAATTCATATGATTGAAGTCCATTCCCTGTTTTGTAGGAGCAATTGCAGTGTTGTTGTAGACCGCTTTTACATCGTTCAGAACCAGTTTTCCGAGAACCACCTTCATCGCCTTGTCTTTATCCGAAACTTTGGAAACTTCAGCTTCTTTGGTGTCTTTTGGGTTGGCGTTTTGAGTCGGAAGATAAAGATTTGCATTAATATCTGCTCCCGAAAGAAATACATTGGAAATATTGTAAGAATTATTCTCAAGATCCAGTTTATTCACCTTTGTGCTTAATTCTTTGAACAAAACTTTAGCAAAAGTTTTGGTATTATCATCACCGTAATCTATATCGAAGTTGGTCAGCTTGATTCCTCTAAGACCAATATTCATCGGCTTTTTATTGTTAAGGGAATCTACCTTTTTTTCTACTTTTTTAGAAACCTCTTCAAGGAGATCCTGCTTTAATTTTAGTTTAAGTCCGTCAAGGTTGATATCATTAACAGCATAAGTATTTTTATTGAGGTCAAAAGTTTTAACCCTTGTATCAAATGATTTGAAATAGAGTTGAATATCATTCCTCGACTGCTGGTCGTTGAACTTCACTCCGATATCTTTTAAATTAATTTTATCCAGAGAAATAATGAAAGGTTTGGATGAACTTTCTTCCTTGTCACTGGTTGCAAAAGCATTGATAATATAGTCGAAGTTGAATGTCCCGTTGGGTTTTCGTACCACATTGGCGCGGGCTCCTTCAAGATCTACAGAAGTAATGTCGGCAGTGGAGTTGATCAGCTTCAGCATATTTAAGCCTACATCCAGTTTTTTGACGGCCAGAAGGGTATCTACATCCTGTCCCTTCAGGTAAAGATTTTCCATTACAAGGCTGTTCGGGAAACCTATATAAACCCTTTCAAGGCTTACTTTGGTCTTGATTTTTTTCTCAAGATAAACAACCAGTTTGTCTTTGATAAAATTTTGAACAGCAGGAAGCTTCAGGCTAAAGATTAGCAGGGTAAGAAAAACCAATATGGAAATAAAGGTTATTGCAATACGCTTCAGGAGTTTTCTTTTGTTGATTTTCAGTTTCAAATGCGATCAGGTTTCTAACAAAGATAAGAATACTATTTAATTAGTTCTTTGTTATGGTATCCTATTGGCAATACAAAAATCCTGCCTTGGCTGTCTTATTATGGAATTTAGTTTAGTAGTTGTCAAGTGAATTAGTTGATGAAGACCAGCCAAGGTTGGGATTTTTTTCTTTAAAAAGCCCCCTCTGTATCATTTTTTTATGTTGAAAAGGTTAGCAAAAATGAAGAATTCAAATGTTAGAGTTCAAAGGGGGCAAGGAATATAGGGAGATAATAAATTTTTGTTAAGTTATTTGATCTAAGTCTTAAAGGGCAGGAAGCTGGAAGAGGGAGGCTGGAAGTTCATATTATCCACTCATTTTGATTGTTGTTTTAAAATTTAATGATTTGGTTAAAAAAAATAATAAATGGTTCTCTAAGTCTTCCTTTCGACCTCAATAACTTCCCTCTTCCAGCTTCAAACTTCCTGACTATTAAAACTAATTGTTTCCGTTTTCCCATTTTACTTCTTCTCCCTGCGGTGCTGCACCACCCTGAGAAGGAGTAATAGGAGAGGTTTCCTGGTTGATATGATAAATATATGCTGCAATCTTCTCAGCATCTCTTCCTGTAATGGTTCCTTCTTTGATAAATGGTCGCATCGTAGGATTGTTTGGTGAGCCGTTCTCAAGCATCCAGAAAACATTTTTGAACAGGCTTTTTTCTTTGATATTAATCCAGTGTGTATCGGTAAGGTTAGGGCCAATACCTCCTTTTCCACCGTCTCCGTGACAGGTTACACAATTGGTTTTGAAGAGCTCCTGACCTTCTGCAATATTGTCGGCACTGTATTTTGCCGTTTCCAGATCAATTTGAGGAGCGGTTTTTTCATATTCAGCGATAGATGCCAGCATGGTGGTTGTTTCCTTATTTAATTCTGCCTCGGGATGCGCATAATCTGTGAAGGCAAAAGCTGTCATATACACGGCGCAGAATATACATCCGAACCAAAACAAACCGATCCACCATTTCGGAAGGGAGTTGTCAAGCTCTGTAATTCCGTCAAAACCATGATCGATAAGAATATCTTTCTCTTCAGTAGCAGACTGTTTTTTAAAAGCCGAATTCCAAAGTTTCTGATAATACGGAATAGATTTTTCAGCTAAATATTCCTTCTTTTCCTCTTCTGATAATCTACTGAAGCTTTCATTCTCTACCAGATCTCCGATAGAATTCATGATCAGCAGGAGAATAACAGCAATTACAATCAGAGCCCAGAAAAACGGGGAAGAAAAATAATCTGATTGGCTGGCGAACATTTCAAACGCCATGATCGTTAAACCTATCGTTGTTGCGATATATATTGAAATTGGGGTTCTCTTTTTCATTACAATACAGTTTAATAGTTATTCAGTACTTGCAGTCTGGATCTGTGTCGTTTTAATATCAGTTCCTAATCTTTGAAGATAGGCAATCATTGCTACGATTTCTCTCTGTTCAAGCGGCACATAAGCCCCTCCTTTCGTTGTTCTTTCCTTTTCCATCTGATTTTTCACGTCATCGGCTTCAGAATAAATTCTCTGTACGATAGCTTTAGACTGATTGTCCGCCCATTGGTTGGCCGAATCTATTTCCGCTTTTGAATAAGGAACATCGAACGTATTTTTCATCAGTCTCATTTTGTCAACCATTTGAGTACGGTCAAGCTTATTGGTAATCAGCCATGGAAAACGCGGCATAATAGAACCTGCAGACGTAATTCTTGGGTTGTACATATGTTTAAAATGCCATGAATCCGGGTTTCTGCCACCTTCTCTGTGAAGATCCGGTCCCGTTCTTTTTGATCCCCATAAAAATGGTCGGTCATAGATAAATTCTCCGGCTTTTGAGTACTGTCCATTTTTACCTTCAAATCTTACAATCTCATCACGGAAAGGTCTGATCATCTGAGAGTGACAAGCATTACATCCTTCACGTACATACAGGTCTCTCCCTTCAAGCTCCAGCGGTGTATATGGTTTTACAGCTGTGATTGTCGGAACACTCTGCTTAAGAGATAATGTAGGAACAATTTCTACCAGCCCACCGATAGCTACAGTAATGAAAGCCAGGATAGAAAGTAATTTAGGAGTTCTTTCCAGCCAAAGGTGCACCCCTTCGCCTTCTTTTCTTCCGCTGCCGATTTCTGCTAATGCAGGAGCTTCAGCCGGAACATTTTTCTGGAATGAGCCTGATCTTACCGTTTTAATAACATTCACCACCATCAAGACAGCTCCTGTAAGATAAAGCACACCTCCTAAAAATCTCATTTTAAAGTAAGGAATAATAGCAGTCACGGTATCCAGCCAGTTTTTATACATTAAAGTACCGTCCGGATTGAACTGTTTCCACATCAATCCCTGAGTAAATCCTGAGATATACATCGGAACTGCATAGAAGATAATTCCTAAAGTTCCCAGCCAAAAGTGCCAGTTGGCTAATTTTTTAGACCATAATGGAGTTTTCCACATGACAGGAATAAGATAATACACGACTCCGAAAGCCATAAAACCATTCCATCCAAGTGCACCCAGGTGTACGTGCCCGATTACCCAGTCTGTGTAGTGCCCGATTTTATTTAAAGATTTTGTCGCCAGTAAAGGTCCTTCAAAAGTGGCCATCCCGTAACAGGTAATAGCTACCACAAAGAATTTTAGAATAGGATTTTCTCTTACTTTGTCCCAGGCTCCTCTTAAAGTAAGAAGCCCGTTCAGCATTCCTCCCCATGAAGGCGCAATAAGCATAATAGAAAAACCTGTAGACACAGCCTGAACCCATGCCGGAAGCGCAGTATACTGAAGGTGGTGAGGACCAGCCCAAAGGTATACGAAAATCAGCGACCAAAAGTGAATAATGGATAGTTTATAGGAGAATACAGGACGCTGAGCCGCTTTCGGCATGAAATAATACATCAGGCCTAGTACCGGAGTGGTCAGTACGAATGCTACGGCATTGTGACCGTACCACCACTGTACAAGTGCATCTTTTACACCGGCATATACGGAATAGGATTTCCAGCTTGTGAATGATAAGGGAACTTCAAGATTATTAAAGATATGCAGCATAGCTACAGCAATCCATGTGGCGATATAGAACCAGATGGCTACATAAAGGTGTCTTACCCTTCTTTTTGCAATGGTTCCGAACATATTGATTCCGAAAATAACCCATGAAACAGTAATTAAAATATCAATCGGCCATTCATGCTCTGCATATTCTTTGGAGGTATTGATTCCCATTAAGAATGTTATAACCACAGCAACAATCATCAGCTGCCAGGTCCAGAAGTGGATCCACGAAAGTGTATCGCTGTACATTCTGGTTTTTAAAAGTCTCTGCATACTGTAATAAGCTCCGCAGAAAAAGGAATTACATACAAAAGCAAAAATTACGGCACTGGTATGAAGCATTCTGATTCTTCCGAATCCCATAGCACCCTGTGTATTGATCAATCCCTGGATATTTCCGCTTCTTAAACTCTGAATCGTGGTGTCATCTGTCCCGAATAAAAATTCAGGTAATTCAGGGTAGAAAAGCATAAGTGCGGCTGTAAGTCCCAAAAGAAAGCCGACGAGTCCGAAAATAATAGTAGCATACAGGAATGCTCTGACAATATTATTGTCATAATTGAATTTTTGCGTCTCCATAATTCCAATTGTGTTGTACCGAATTGATATTTATCTTCTGAAATCAGAGGTATTGACCTTTGATTTGCCTGAAAAAATAAATATCATGTAACGTGTATAATGTTTTGCCAAAGGTATTTATTAACTTTGTGTAAGTCTAATAGGTATACTTCTAAACTATACCGAAAACTACTAAAACAAAAACGATGAAAGTATGTGGTCAAAATATCAGAAAAATCCGTAGAAGCAAAGACTTTACGCAGGAGTATATGGCTTTTGAGATGGGTATTTCCCAAAAGGCCTATTCTGACATTGAAAATTCTAAGGTGAAGATCAATCTGGAAATACTTACCAAGATCTCAAATATTCTTGAAATTAAGCCTTCGGATATCTGTAGTATTTCTCACAAATGTGGAATGGGAGGGGACGAAGACAGGTACCAATCACTTTTGGAGTATATGAAAAAGAATAATATTTCAATTCCCGAGGAATATCTATAAGGAAATATTGCTGTTTTACTTTTTAATTCTTTAAAACTGAACTTATTGAATGTTCTTGCAGCTTCATAGAAGGAAAATTTCTCTAAAGTTTTATATATTTAGGGCATAATAGATTGTATGAACAGCGAACAGAAGACAGAGCCTAATGATGGAGCTCTGGTAAGAGGATTAACCAACAGACATATTCAATTAATTGCCCTCGGAGGTGCCATAGGAACAGGATTGTTTCTGGGAATTGGTCCCGCAGCAGTTTTAGCAGGCCCATCCGTTATTTTAGGATATGCTTTAGCGGGAATTATTGCATTTTTTATTATGCGGCAGCTTGGTGAAATGGTGGTTCAGGAGCCTGTTTCGGGAAGTTTCAGTCATTTTGCCTACAAATATTGGGGCAATTTTCCGGGTTTCGCTTCCGGCTGGAATTACTGGATCCTCTATATTCTCGTGAGCATGGCTGAATTGACAGCTATCGGACATTATATTCACTTTTGGTGGCCAGAAATTCCACTATGGGTTTCCAGTTTATTCTTTTTTGTAGTCATTACGGCCCTAAATCTTGCCTCTGTAAAAGTGTATGGAGAAACTGAATTCTGGTTTTCCATCATCAAAGTGGTAGCGATCATCGGGATGATTGTTTTCGGTATTTATCTTCTTTTGAGCGGTACCGGAGGAGATAAAGCCAGCATTTCAAATCTCTGGAACGATGGTGGATTTTTCCCCAAAGGATTTTTTAATAAAAGCGAAAGTGGATTTTCCGGACTCTTTGCAGCCATGGCAATGATCATGTTTTCGTTTGGGGGATTGGAACTTATTGGGATTACAGCTGCAGAAGCTAAAAACCCGGAAAAGACAATTCCTAAAGCAACCAATCAGGTGATTTACAGGATTTTGATTTTCTATGTAGGGGCTTTGGTTATTTTATTTGCATTAAGTCCGTGGAGAGAGATTACTGAAGGAACAAGTCCGTTTGTAATGGTTTTTCAGAATTTAAATGGATTTGAATTCAATGTATTCGGAAAAGTGATCCAGTTTAATGTTTTAATTGCCAATATCCTTAATCTGATCGTTTTAACTGCAGCTTTATCAGTGTACAACAGCAGTGTTTATAGTAACAGCAGAATGCTTTTCGGATTGGCCCAACAAGGAAATGCACCGAAATTTTTAAAGAAGCTGAATAAGAACAGTGTTCCTACCAACGCAATTCTGATCTCTTCCTGTTTTGCCGGAATATGTATCATTATTAACAAATTAGTTCCCGAAAAAGCATTTGAATACTTAATGGCCTTGGTGGTTTCTACTTTAATTATCAACTGGCTGATGATCTGCTATACCCATTTGAAATTCAGAAAAGAAAAAGATAGGGAAGGCGTGAAAACATTATTCCCTTCTATATTTTATCCTGTTTCAAACTATATCTGTATCCTGTTTTTAGTCGCTATTTTAGTGTTGATGAGTATTACGGGAATGGAGATTCAGGTAATTTTAATTCCGATATGGCTGGCTTTCCTGTTTGTCATGTTTAAACTTTATAAACCTAAAACCAAATAGTAAATTATCAGCGTTAAATGAAGAAGGATAGGAGTCACTATCCGCACTCATTTAGTTTTTCCATGACATTAATAATGGATTTTATCTGTCTTTTTTCAATTTAAGCAAATGAATTGAATGAACATAGATGAAAGGAATGTAAAAATTATACCTGCAGCAAATCCATTGAATTTAATTTTGGAATTGTTAATGGGAATAAATAATAAAGCAGGCTGACCTTAAGGTCAGCCTGCTTTATTATGATGTTAAGGTTGATTATTTTTTTATGGTTTTCAAAGTTTTTATATTACCGTTATTCATCTTTAGCGAAATAAAATACACTCCTTCTTTTAAGTCACCCAGGTAAAGTGATGCAGACGGTTTTTCAATAGTTCTAACCAGTCTTCCTGAAATGTCTGTAATACTCACTGATTTTACTTCAGCTATATCAGAAATCGTAAGAAGGTCACTGAATGGATTGGGAGATACGCTGATCTTTTTTGTGTTGTCGGCTACTTCATGGGTAGACAGTGCCGTATCATTATAGGCTGAAATCTCGAAGTCTCCACTGCCTTCACCGGAATCATATTTCCATACACTTACGTAAAGAGTTGCTCCTGGAGTTTGTCCGGTTAATGATATCAAAGAGAAAAGTCCGTCACCACTGTCATCATCGCACCCAATTTCCGTTAAAGATCCACAGGTTCCACTATATACGCTAAGGGATGAATCTCCAAATGGAGACCCTGAAGCTTCTCTGGTTTCTATGGTAAGATTTCCGTTCTGTGGAACTATTACGCTAAACCAGGTATTCTCAACAGCATCAGCATTACATGAAGGTAATGCCCCATCTGTAGTAGCTCCAGCATTATTGGAGGTCACCGTTCCAGAATCGAAATTCGTTCCCACAGTTAATGGTATGGCTCCTAAACAGTCATCATTGGCAGGTGGTAATAATTCATACGCTGAAATCTGAAATTCGCCATTATCTGTAGTAGAATTATATTTCCATAGACTGACATAAAGAGTGGTTCCTGGGGTTTGTCCGGTGAGTGAAAGAAGGGAAAAGTAACCTACGCCACTGTCATCGTTACAGTCAATCTCTGTTAAAGATCCACATGTTCCGGTATAAGCGGTAAGGACGGAATCATCAAATAAAGATCCTGAAGCTTCTCTGGATTCTATGGTAACGTTTCCACTGGCGGGAACCACTACGCTAAACCAAACATTCTCTACCGCGTCTGAATTACATGAAGGTAGTGTGCCGTCAGTAGCAGCTCCTACATTGGTAGAAGTAATAGCTCCTGAAGCGAAATTAGTACCTACGGTTAGTAATGTTGCTCCTGAACAATTGTCATTTTGGGCGTTTATCAATGTGGCAGCCAGTAATGACAGGCAAAATAATAGTTTTTTTCTCATGATATTTTTTTTAAGTTTTTGGTATTAATCTTACGGATGATAACCATCACTTTACCTTCAGCTAATTTTAATTCACGCTGATGTAAATGCGATAATTTTATCTGTTGTTTTGTTTGTGATTTTTATGTAAATATATAATATTAATTGAAATTTTCAGGGTATATTTTATTATTTAATGTGGAAAATGGCGGTATTTGTTGTTTTTTATTAAATTAATTTTTGTTAAATGAATGGCAATACGATCATTTCAGTAATATTAGATCATTAAGCTTTTAAGTCATAATGACTGAAATTTAACAATATTTACTTACTCTGAATATCATTAAAAATAGTTCCATATATAAAACAGTACAAAGTCTTGTTATTATTATTTGGTCACAGTTTGAGATAGTTACAGTGGAGAGTTGTGAATTAAAAGAAAAACAGATGACTTATATATTGACAATTTATTTAGACTTAAAAGGTCTTATTTCTATGAATAGATGCCGTTAAATCAGAATATTTTAAACCATAAATGAATTTGAAATTGGAAAAAATTAAAAAGCCTTGAAAATCAATTGATTTTCAAGGCTTTTTGTAGACCCACAGGGATTCGAACCCCAACTGATGGTACCAAAAACCAGAGTGCTACCGTTACACCATGGGTCTGCTTATTTTAGTGAAGCAAATTTACAAATTTTTCTTTACAGACAAAAATCTATTCTAAAAAATGTTTTTTTTAAATTATAAATAAGCCGGTTTGCAATAGGATATTTTAAATAAAAAAACCACCCTTAAAAAGGATGGTTTGTAGACCCACAGGGATTCGAACCCCAACTGATGGTACCAAAAACCAGAGTGCTACCGTTACACCATGGGTCTGTTTTATTTTAGTGAGGCAAATTTACAGCTTTTTTCTTTAGATACAAGAAGTTTTTAAAGTTTTTTTTAAATTTACACTACTTTTTATGTGCTGCAATTATGGTGATAGACTTCAATAATCTCAATATTAATAATTTATCCTTTCAAACAAATTTTGAACAAAAAACAAAAAACTTTTTAGAGGAATGGTTTTCTGACGGAAATACCGTAAAAGTACAAACTTCAGGTTCCACCGGTGTTCCAAAAGTTTTTGAAATTGAAAAAAATAAAATGGTCAATTCTGCGGTAATGACCTGCAATTTTTTAGGATTGAAAGAAGGGAACAAAGCATTGCTGTGTCTTCCGGTAGAATATATTTCGGGGAAAATGATGGTTGTCCGTTCTATTCAAAGAAAGTTGAAGCTGATTGTTGTAGAACCGTCCTTAAAACCAGTTGAAGATTTAAATGAAGAAATTGATTTTTGTGCAATGACTCCGCTTCAGGTAGAAAACTCACTGGATAAGTTATATTTAATCAAAAATTTAATTATCGGTGGAGCTGCTGTTTCTGAAAATCTAAAATCTAAAATATTTAATATAAAGCGCCTATCTCATTCCTCAAACCGTATTTTTGAAACCTACGGGATGTCTGAAACACTTTCCCACATCGCTTTAAAACAGATTATGCCGGAACCGGAAGATTATTTCACTGCATTTGAAAATGTAACGATTAGTACAGATGATAGAGGATGTCTGAAAATATTTGCTCCTAATGTAAATGCTGAGGTACTGCAGACTAATGATTTAGTTGAAATTAAAAATGAAAATCAATTTAAATTTCTGGGACGTTTAGACAATGTCATTAATTCCGGTGGGGTAAAAATATTTCCTGAAACGCTCGAAGCTTTAGTCAAAAAAGAAATTCCAAATGAAGCCGTATTTGTTGGAATTAAAGATGAAAGCTTAGGACAAAAGCTGATCTTGATTATAGAAGGTGAAAAGTCTGCAGAGCTGATAAAGAAGATCTCGGAGATATCTTTTGAAAAAAAATTACACAAACCAAAAGATATTATTTTCATTGAAAAAATTCCAAGAACCCCAAACGGTAAGGTAAACCGGAATGAACTTCAAAGAATAATAGACAAAAGCTTATAATCTTTATCTTTACTTATAAATCTATTCGTTTCCATCATGAAAGACTTCTCAAAAGAACTCAGCTTTAAAACTTCCCGCAGCAGCGGAGCAGGAGGACAGAATGTGAATAAAGTGGAAACTGCTGTGACTGTTCTGTGGCCTGTCGCTGAATCCGAATTCTTTAATGACTACCAAAAAGAGCTTATCCAAAGTAAATTAAAAAACAGGATCAATGCTGAAGGATATATGTTTCTTACTGTTTCCGAAAGCAGAACCCAGCTTATGAACAAAAATAAGGCGATTGAAAAAATTACTGAACTTGTCAATAAAGCTTTAATTGTTCCCAAGAAAAGGGTAGCGACCAAGCCTTCAAAAGGGCAGAAGCAAAAGCGTTTGGATACCAAAAAGAAAATTTCTGAAAAAAAAGATAATAGGAAGTTTAAATTTTAAGGATTAGGGTTGCGGGTTACCTAGACTTTTTCAATGTCAGAATTTTTGAGTATCTTAGGCTATTATTAATATCTAATCTATGACAGCATTTACTTCTTTATCTGCAGACTGCCACACTAATGGCCTTTTGCTGTCGCTGCTGTACTTACATGCGGATTCTTTTCTGAAGAGTTCTAAGGACTTTATCAATTAAGCCCTGTCAGGATCCAGGACAGGGAAATATTTCCGACAATTTTTACATATTATTTTTTGCAGTTTTCTACGGGAAATAGGCTGAGCAAGCTTGTTATCCTGCATTGGATCACGAAGAATAACTGTATTCATTACTTTAAAAAATTTAAAAATGTCCAATCAAATTATTGTAACCACTGGAATTTATGATGCTATAAAAGATACGCTCAGAAGGAAAAAAGTAAGTATGGCTGAGGAGAAAAGGCTGACTGAAGAATTAAGAAAAGCCAAACAGGTTTTAAGAAGAAATCTGCCGGCTGATGTAGTAACGGTTGACCGAAAAGTAACGATTAAAGACCATACTCAGAATTTTGAACATGAATATATTTTTGTTGCTTCTGTAAAAGCTAAACCTGCTAAAAATAAACATTCCATATTATCAGATATTGCTTTGGCAACTGTCGGATATAGAGTGGGAGATATCATCGAATGGCCTTTCAAAGATGGAGAAAGGAAAATTGAGATTTTAAAAGTAGAATCTTGTCACGGGTAATTCCTGTGTGATCTATATTTGTTAGATGAAAGTACAGCCCTAGAGCTGTACTTTTTAGTTAAAACATTGATGAGCTGTACGATTTTTTATCATTTGTTAAAAAAAGATACTCATGCAAGAGTTTCTTGAAGTACTCATGTTGCATTCCGTTTTTAAGTTTTATCTTTGCAAAAATTAAAAATAATGAACAAACCGATTTCTGAATTTATAGAGAAATATTACCTGCACTTCAATGCGGCTGCGTTGGTAGATGCATCTAAAGGTTATGTTGCACATCTTAAAGATGGCGGAAAAATGATGATCACTTTAGCAGGTGCTATGTCTACTGCTGAATTGGGAAAGATCCTAGCAGAAATGATCCGTCAGGGAAAAGTTGATTTTATCTCTTGTACAGGAGCTAACCTTGAAGAAGATCTGATGAATCTTGTGGCACACTCTCACTACGAAAGAGTTCCGCATTATAGAGATTTGACAGCTCAGGACGAGTGGGCTTTATTAGAAAGAGGATTAAACAGAGTGACTGACACGTGTATTCCTGAAGAAGAAGCTTTCAGAAGACTTCAGAAACATATTGTAGATATCTGGAAAGATGCAGAAGCTAAAGGCGAGCGTTATTTCCCGCATGAATTTATGTACAAAATGATCCTTTCAGGAGTTCTTGAACAGTATTACGAAATTCCAAGAGAAAACTCATGGATGATTGCTGCTGCCGAGAAAAATCTTCCGATTGTGGTTCCGGGATGGGAAGACTCTACCATGGGTAATATCTTCGCTTCTTACTGTATCAAAGGTGAGCTTACGGCAACCACTATGAAATCAGGAATTGAATATATGATGTATCTTGCAGATTGGTATACTAAAAATTCAGCTGGAAAAGGAGTTGGTTTCTTCCAGGTAGGTGGAGGTATTGCAGGGGATTTCCCTATCTGTGTAGTACCGATGCTTTATCAGGATATGGAAATGCATGACGTTCCTTTCTGGTCATATTTCTGCCAGATCTCAGATTCTACAACCTCTTACGGATCGTATTCAGGGGCAGTTCCAAATGAGAAAATTACTTGGGGTAAATTGGATATCACAACACCGAAATTTATCGTTGAAAGTGATGCTACCATCTGTGCGCCATTGATGTTCTCTTATATCTTAGAAAATTCTTAGGAATAAATTCTTATAACAATACCAGCGCTTCAATTTACTTTGAAGCGTTTTTTATTTTACACCTTGTTATTGCGAACAAAGCGGAGAAATCTTACTTCAAAAGAGATTTAAAACTTAGATACACTTAAATCTTAATTAGCTTTAATGGTCAAAATAAATATTAAAATCATTTTAAAAGTTAAGAAATGAGTTAGCTATCTATCAGTCCATAGAATTTACCAGTACAAAATAACGATAGGCCAGAATTCCTTTTTCAATTTTCGTCAGATGATTGGGATCCTTATTGCTCAGTTTGGGAAGCATCTTTTTATTCACTGCATTCAGCAGCTTGAAAAATGATTTTTTCATATCTTTAATATTTAAAATCAGACATCGTCGAATCATTAAGAATTCAAAAATGATGCAAAATCTGTTTGCAACATTGTAAACAGTCTAAAAAACAGGTGAGTTAGTATGGATGAAATTTTCAAACAGCAGATTTACGAGATCACAAGATTGATTCCAAAAGGAAGAGTCTCTACTTATGGAGCTATTGCTAAAGCAGTGGGTTATCCCAACCATTCCCGGCATGTAGGAAAGGCTATGGGAGGCTGTCCTGCAGATGTTCCTGCGCACCGGGTGATTTCCAGTTCCGGGACCTTATCTGTTCCTGAATTCCAGACAAGACTGGAAGCAGAAGGAATTACTGTTGATAATTTTAGAATAAAAGATTTCAAAAAGCTCTTCTGGAACCCACTTGAGGAAATTTAATGCTAAAGATTTACTGTTCAGGAAAGTACTGACCGTAATTTTTACAACAAAAAAATGCCACTATACTCATGTATATGGCATTTTATTATGTAATGAAATAGCAGTTATTATTTTCTAGCTCTTGGACTTTTTAATTCCTCTTTCAATCTTTCATTCTCCTCTTTCAGCAGGGTGATATAATCCTGTAAATTCTTAATGATAGATCCCGGAATATTATTAAACTGATTCATGGTTCCATTTCCGGAAGAGCTGTCATTAAACACCGGATGATCATAATTAACAACTACTTTAGCCTCTTCATCTTCATAAATATCCTCTACAGTAACATCCAGAAAACGGGCAATTTTATTCCATTCATCTCTGATGATCTTTACATCACCGCTTTCCTTTCTGCTATAGTTAGATACATCTGTTGCGATAATATCAGCAATCTGTTGTTGGGTATAACCCTTTTGTTTTCTGATTGCTCGTAATTTTTCTTTTTGCATATTCGGCATTTTATACAAAAATGGAGAAAAACCTTAAAATGTACAACAAAAAACAGAAAAAATATGACAAGGCTCTTAGGATTTAACAGAAAATGTATAGAAACTTGATCATATTAAAATAATTAAATCAATATGTTGATAATTTTCTTTTAAAAATGAATGAAACAACATCCTGTCATAACGAATAAAGTGAAGCACTCTTAGTTGAAAAGCGAAATTGAATTTTATTCTTAAAATTCTTAATTCAAGCTTTACTATTTAAAGCTATTCTGTAAGCTTTAAAACATAAAAAAAGACTGTTCTTATGTGGAACAGTCTTTTATATTTATTTGATGTTGTTATTTTTCCAGCTGCTTATAACTTCTCTGGATAAAATCTGTAAGGTCTTTACCTTTTAGCAGATTCTGAGAAAGTTTTGCAAGATCCAAAGCATATTTAATCAGCGTTTCCTTTTCCTCAGCATTTTCAGTCTTTAAGATCTGACTGGAAAGTTCGCTGTTGGAATTCACTACAAGATTATACATCTCCGGGAAACCGCCCATTCCGAACATACCGCCACCGCCGGTTGCCTGCATTTCCTTCATTCTTCTCATAAACTCAGGCTGAGTGATGGTGAATGGAGCATCGCTGCTGTCCAGATCTTCAAGCTGTACCGTGAATTTAGCATCTTTTACTGCCTCTTCCACATTCTTTTTTAAAGATTCTTTTTCAGTTTCATTTAATTTTGAGATAACCGGTTCATCTTTTTTGATCAGGTTGTTGATATGGTCTGCATCCACTCTTGCAAATGAAATCTTGTCTTTTGTAGTTTCCAGTTTTTGGATCACATGAGAAATAACCGGAGAGTCTAATAAAAGCACGTCATAACCCTTGTCATTTGCTGCCTGGATATAACTATGTTGTTCATCTGCATTGGTAGCATAAAGAATTACCGTTTTTCCGTCTTTATCCGTATGCAATGGCTGAATCTTTTCGATCAGTTCATTCCAAAGGAAATATTTACCGTCGGTAGTCGGATATAATGTGAATTTATCTGCCTTTTCAGCAAATTTCTCTTCTGTGATAATTCCGTATTCAATTACAATTTTGATGTCGTTCCATTTTTTCTCATAATCTTCACGGTTTTCGTTGATCAGTGAAGACATTTTATCTGCAACTTTTTTAGTAATGTAGGATGAAATTTTCTTCACTGCACCGTCTGCCTGAAGATAAGAACGGGAAACATTCAGTGGAATATCCGGAGAATCGATTACCCCTCTAAGAAGCATCAAAAAGTCCGGAACAATACCCTTTACTTCATCTGTTACAAATACCTGATTTTGGTAAAGCTGAATTTTATCCTTATCGATATTTAAATTATTGCTTAATTTTGGAAAAAATAAAATTCCGGTAAGATTGAAAGGATAGTCAACATTTAGATGGATATTGAATAAAGGCTCTTCAAACTGCATAGGATACAGCTCGTGGTAGAACTTCATATAATCCTCGCTGGTCAGTTCACTTGGTGCGATAGTCCATGCTGGTGTTGGATTGTTAATAATATTATCAACTTCTTCCGTTTCAGCAACGGCATCTTCTGCAGCGTCTTCCGGTAATGGAAGTGTATGGGTTTTTGTTCCGAATTTAATTGGAACAGGCATAAATTTATTATATTTTGAAAGGAGTTCACGGATCTTAGCTTCTTCTAAAAATTCCGTAGAATCTTCTGCGATGTGAAGAATGATCTCTGTTCCTCTATCTGTTTTATCGGTTGTTTCTTCAAGAGTAAATTCCGGGCTTCCATCACAAATCCATCTTACTGCAGATTCGTCTTTGTAGGATTTTGTAAGGATCTCTACTTTTTCAGCCACCATAAATGCAGAATAGAACCCAAGACCAAAATGACCAATAATTCCGGAATCTTTTGCCGTGTCTTTATATTTTTCCAGGAACTCCTCAGCTCCGGAAAATGCCACCTGATTGATGTATTTCTCAACCTCCTCGGCGGTCATCCCTATTCCCTGGTCGATAATGCGTAAAGTCTTCTGCTCTTTATCAACTTTTACTTCAATCTTTGGATTTCCGTAGTCCACTTTTAATTCCCCGATGCTTGTCAGATGCTTTAATTTTAAAGTAGCATCCGTTGCATTGGAGATTAGCTCTCTCAGGAATATTTCGTGGTCACTGTAAAGAAATTTTTTGATAAGCGGGAAAATGTTTTCCACAGATACATTAATATTTCCTTTAGTCATAATATTTTAGATTTTTATAATTTCCTATTGATGTTCAAAAAAAATACCATGAAGGGGAATGTGACAGAATGACAGAAATTGGTTTAAGATAAAAGATAAAAGATAAAAGATAAAAGATAAAAGATAAAAGATAAAAGATAAAAGATAAAAGATAAAAGATAAAAGATAAAAGATAAAAGATAAAA